>Ga0209589_1002059_pt1 | contig 34375 bp, 21 predicted proteins | sample CowpeawhiteBW_FD_187525 | JGI IMG/M metagenome (GOLD analysis project Ga0209589, IMG submission 187525) | Root nodule microbial communities of legume samples collected from California USA - Cow pea white BW (SPAdes) (version 2) | ecosystem: Host-associated > Plants > Roots > Nodule | place: USA...
GTATTGAAGTTTATTTAGATTTTAATCGGAATTATAATTTAGTTTTCTTGAGATTGAAGAAAAAAAATTGTGTGTTTTTTTTTTTAATTAAGTGAGCCAGTGAGCCAACCCGTTTAACCCGCCAACCCGTGGTGGGTCGAGTCGAGTTCTAATTTTGTTGGCTCGCTAATTAGTGAGCCGGGTTGGGTCGGGTTATCCATTTTGATAGCTCTAATTGGGCCTATTCGGGTTGTCGTGCTTGTCCGGGTCGTTGGGTCTGTCCCACATATATTTTTCATGTTGAAGATGAAAGCCCATGGGTTGGCCCTGACCCACAGGACTTTTGTGGGATTTTTGGTCCTTTGAACTTCTTTGATGGGGTTTTTTTCGACGTAAACTTTTTTGGCCCTAACCCACATGGGCAGGGCCAAACCCTGTGGGCTGGGTCAAATTGACACCTCTTATACATTTTCAAATATGACCAAAACCTATCTTGACAATGAGGTGTATATACTTCAGACAACTTCTTACCTTAAGAATCTAAAAGTTTACATTTGGTTAATTAGTCGGATAGTATTCATTTTGTTTTAAATTTGTTAGTTTGATATCCGTTTTTAGAAGAATGTCAATTGAGTCCCAAATTTTAAAATGTCTCAATTAGATTTTTTAGAAAAAAATTATTAACGCGATTAAGGATATTAATATTTAAAATAAATTACAAAATTAAATATTAATATTTATATTAAAATTTAGTAGTAAAAGTCACAAATAAATATATCAATATTAAGAAATTTTTTTTTTTTTAGAAAAGAAATTTTTTTTTGACAAAAAACGAGATACTATTGGAATTTGATTAACAACTTATTAAAAACATATATCAAATCGATACATTTGAACAAAGAAAAGATGGTATCATCTATTAATTAAACCTTTACATTAAGTGATTAATCTCCAACATTCTTCTTCGTTTATCAGCAATCCATGGTGAAAGACTGGTGCACAGAAAAAGAAAATATTAATGCCATTATCATCTCCCTTTAAAACAAATCTATTTATTTATTCTGTGAAGATAAGCTTTTACGTCACGACATTGTGGAGGGTGTTGGGGTGCGTGTGGGAAAAACCAAAGCGACGCAGTTGAGTTGAATCCCTTCACAATACTGATCCAATCCAAGCCCAATCAAACGGAGTTAAGAACTTTCAACGCGTGGCACGTTGACATCGGAATCATCGAACGGTGCAAGATTGTTCCAGCCAATAGAGCACAACATTTCCATTTGTTGCGTTGCTCCGAAAAGAGAGGACCAAACAAGCCCTTATCACAACTCTATCTAACATAGTACAGGCCCAAACCAAAAAGCTTCGTCTCTCAATTCGGATTCTCCAGCACAATTCCCTTCCCCAAACAACCTTGTTTTGGTATTCTCTCTCTCACACTATTGTTTTTCTTTTATTCGTTTAATTAGTGTTGGGAATTCGCGTGCCCCGGTTGTTTGATCCTTTGACCTTGTAACTTGAGATACTAAAGTTGCAATCTTTAAAGGTGGGGGTTGCGCCTTTTGATTTTGGGTCAACTTAAAGGGGGTATCGATTTGATACGGTCGTATGATTGACTTGATGGGTTGGCTATTATTATTGTTGTGTTGTTTGTAGTATGCTTGGTTGCTTTGGAAAATGATAGAAACGATGAGGGAAATCGAAGATTTGATGATGTGGTTGTTGTTACGACATAGGAAAGGGATTGATGTAACTGTACTTTGGGGTAGTTTAGATGGATTGATTCTCTTTCTCCCTTTATACTATATCATGTGCCAAACATGGCGTAATTGAGTTAAACCTTTTTGTTTTAGCAATATGAATCTTAATCCTGGTTAATGGATTCAATGTGATTTTGTTGTAGTCTGATGTTATTGGAGAAACTTGGATGTTGTTGCTTTCAATATTTTGACCTAGATAAACCGGAGGGTTGTTCTTTTGGGTGAATTCTAAGTGCTAAGTACCCTGGAGACCGGGTCAATATACAGAAGTTTGTCTTGGTTTTTGTTTATTCTCGCAAATAAACCCTCTCTTCTCTTGGCTTTGAACTTGAATAGATTCTTTTGAAACCCTATTCTATTGAAGCTAGCTAGAATTAGAGGTATTCGTGCAGTTCTGCTAATTTATTCGTCATATTTGTTGGTATGGTGAAGAAAAACAGATTCATAGAAAATAATGGTTTAGTGATTCTATATAAGAAAAATGTGTAAATTTACCTACCATGGAGTTTCAAGAATACCTCTAAAACCTTGCAAGATGTGATCTAAAGTAGTCACATTTGGAAGCACTAATACAATAAGTATGGAATTTTATTCTTTTCTGCTGAGCCAGCCTCATCAATTATCATGTTGTCACTTACTCTATATATTTCCAAGGGTGACAGTTTAGGAGTTGCCTTCTTGATTATGACAGAACACAATTACATTATTTGATCCATGTAGCTGATGCCACTTAGTGGCAAAAACACTTTTGTTGTTGAGGAGGGTTAGATGGTCAATTAGTGGCTGCTTGAGTGCTTTGAAAAGGTTATTGAATTGAGATTGCTGTCGTGAATCGCCAACTATTTATTGTATCACCAAATTCAGGTAAAATGAAAAATTACTTCAAATATATATAGATGATATATAATATTCAATGCACATAATGTAAGCTAGAAATAGATAAAACAACTTAAGTAGAAGTTGTACAAAACAATACTATTAGCTATGTCTAAGCTTAAGAAGTCTTTAGTTTAGAAGAATGGCTAGAAAACAATTAAATAGTTAAATGGACTACATGCATTGAATGATTGGGTGAAAAAGAAAGGTGAAATAATCAAATAGGATATGTTCACAAGTGTTCTTTAAAATTCTTTTTCATTTACACATTTGAGCTCGTTTTCTTTTCATGATAATTGGCAAAAAGGTGAAAACATACAGAACATTGAATTGAATGTTGATACGAATTACATAGGTTCATTATGTATCATAATATACAAAGTATTTAAGATTCTTCTTGTGGTACGAATAGGTAGACAACCAAAATGTATCAAATCATAAGACTCAAATAGTGAATTGTAAGATTCTGAAAACTATGCTCTAACAAGTACTTGTGAGAATGGATTTGCGGTTTGAAGAAATTGAGGAAAATTCAAGCAAGGAACAACTAGGAATTTGGTAGGATGGAGATTAAAATATTTGTGTTTTAGTATTCTTTATGAAAACTATAAAGCTTGGCTACTTTGTTTTCAGAATGTGTATATATAAATTTTCATTCTCAATTTAGATTTTTGTCATGATGATTTTTGTATAAAGGAATATTTTCTAGCTTCCCAACTGAATTAACAGATCCTGATTTGATCTGATAGAGTAAATTTTTACAGAATTGAGGGGATGTTACTTGGTGTTTGTGAGGTGGGTAATAAAAATGTAGAACCTACTACATGATTTTGGCCCCATAGTTTACCTACTACTTGAGCTTTGAAGCTACTGTAGTTGAAGATTTTATGCCCCAATAAGTTAAAATTGGAACTTTACAGGTTATACGATACTATTGTTTAACATTCTCAGAACAGAATACTATTGTTTAGTTCCTTGCATGAAGGTTGAGAGAATAAATGAAAATGAGAAGAAAAATGACCTTAGTAGTAAATTGAAATTTGATGAGATTGTGTTTGCTTGTGTTCTTCAATTTTTAAATACAAATGGTGTTACTGTTGGATTTCATGTTTGCAAGAAGTATGGGTCTTCAAATGCACATGCATTATAGAAACTCAAACTACACATTATCACATGAATGATGCCACTTAGATGATTGGAAGGTCTACTAATTATTCCTGCTAATTGATTATCGTGCTTTTGTGATCTTCATGAAGTATTTGTGGAGGTGCCAAATTGTAATTCTCAGAATTATTTTCACATTTAAAAATTTTGATGATAACTTAGTTCTTACTGTTTTAATATTAGTACCGTTTAGTTTATGAGTTGACATGTTTAACAACTTAATCTGACACCTTTTTTTTTATAAAAAAAAAAGAAGAAAAAAACTCTACACAAAAAATTGCTATATCAAGTGAGAGCTCTAAACACCATCACCCTCCCTATTTAATATGAGAATATCGCACTTTACATTACCTACTCCTGTTTCTAATTTAGTTGACATGAACTGTGTCATTTGTTATATAACAGCAATTAGTAAAGAAGATGAGTACGTTGGATGCAACAAGGGCTGAACTTGGTCTTCTTGTTTTATATTTGAGCAAGGCTGAAACAAGGGACAAGATATGCAGGGCAATTCAGTATGGTTCCAAATTTGTTAGTAACGGGGAACCTGGTACTGCTCAGAATGTTGACAAATCAACCAGCCTGGCACGAAAGGTCTTCCGTCTTTTCAAGGTTAGGTTATTTTCATTTTCTGAGTTTTGAAACATTCTTTTTCATCTGATCATAACTTCGGTATAGGAAGTTATTTCATATTTTCTGTTTGTCACTTAGGGAGTTTCTGTATATTAATGATATTCCTTAGATTGGTTTGCGCTCAGAAAAGACTAGAAATCTGTTGTATGCATAATTTTCTCTTTTTGTTTTAGGTTCCATGGCCATGATAGGAAAAAAGGATAAATCAAAGACAGTCAAATACTGTTAATTTTTCAAAGTACTAGCCAGTTATAAAATTCAAGCAGTCGTTTTGGCAAAAAATTAGGTGTTACAAACTATTGAGTTCATGCAATGACCATCACTCTTATACTTCACTCTTTAATTCGCAGTTTGTCAATGACCTACATGCTTTGATAAGTCCAACGCCACAGGGCACTCCCTTGCCCCTAATTCTGTTGGGAAAGGTATGGGCACTGCAAGAACATTTAACCTTTTATCATCCTTTTCGTGTTTCTATATTTTACTTATTTTGCTTATGACTAATCTCCATCAGGAAACTTAGTTGGCTACCTATAATGAAGTTTCTCTTCCCAACCATTTTCTTTCATCTTTTGTTTTATGTTTCAGTCCAAGAATGCTCTTCTCTCTACTTTCTTGTTTCTTGATCAAATTGTGTGGCTTGGCAGAACAGGAATCTACCAGGTTGGAAATTATAAAATATATGTTTTGTTTAGCATCATGTTTGTTTCTACTATCATATAGAAATCATCTAGCAGTGTGTTAAGAGTTTTTCTGTCCAACTACAGAATAAAGAACGCACCGAATTAATTGGCCGGATATCTCTTTTCTGTTGGCTGGGTTCCTCGGTGTGCACCACCTTGGTTGAGGTTTGTGGCTTACCTACCTTCACTGATTTTAACATTTGTGCATTTATGCCCTCAAGTTCCCTCACTGTTTACCCTTGTAATATGTTTTACTTTGATCAGCTCGGGGAGCTTGGGAGACTCTCTGCATCAATGAAGAAGTTAGAGAAAGAACTCAAGAACAAGAATAAATCTGATGTATGTTGTCCATGCATGTGTCCAAATTCTTCAGACTTCTGTTTTTTTGTTTTACTTTTGGACTGTGATTGCATTACTTTTCTGTTTATTCCATTACTTATGTCTGCAGGATGCGCAATACCGTGGCAAAGTAAAACAGTCAAATGAGAGGACTTTATCACTCATCAAAGCAGGAATTGATATAGTGGTAGCAGCTGGACTGCTTCAACTGGCACCTAAGACAGTTAATCCACGTGTCACTGGTGCATTCGGATTTGTATCATCTCTAATATCTTGCTATCAGGTACATGCTTGTAAACTTGTAGTATGCTTCGTTTGTGCTTTTATTTTCTATCCCTAAAATTTTGTATCCGTGACCTTTCTGTGTGCACAAACATACATACCCTTTTGCAACTATTGACCAAGAAACAGAAAAATGCAGACAAAATGAGCTCTTGACAATTTTTTCTCAAAAACAGTAGTAACCTCGTTGGCAATGTTTCAAATTAAGTTTTGTAGATAGTTGTCTCTCTTGATCTTTAAGGTTATGGTTTCTTTACATTCTTTAGAGTGCCAGTTTTACTGACAAGAATTTCTGGTTTGTGCTATGCAGCTGCTTCCTGCTCCGGCCAAATCCAAAACCTCGTGAAGTGTGGAAGAATAGAATGGTTTTCATGAGGTCTCACTGTTGTCAAATAATTATATGAATTGGTCAGAAAATGTTGGTCGGTGTGATCATTGACCAATTTTCATCATAGTCGCAGTTGCTCCCAAAAACTGCTATGTAGGGTTATCTATGCAACAATATTCATAATTTACATACATAAATTTAAGACATCCAACATCAAATTAGTTCACCCTTTCCCCTCAATGCCTTATTGTGTTGTCAAAACGGTTCAAATTGATCTTTGAGGGACAAAATGAATGCGTTGATTTTCTCTATAAAGGACTCATTTGATGTTTTTATAAAGGATAATTGTGGTTTTGTTTTGTGTATTGAACAAATGAATGAATAGTCTGTTCCATTGTCATGAGGAAATGAGTTTGGAGTGAAGACAGTTTTGAATTGGATTAGATCAATAGGATTCCAGAAAATATATTGAAACGAACTTCAAATTTTTCAGATTGGCAAGAGATAGTTTTGAAAATTAAATCGTATTGAACGAATTAACTAGTTCAACAAGGAATTTGTCAACTGTTTATTGACGTAAAATTATTAATTTTATATATTACATTTCTAAATTACCATGAATTATTAGAACTTAAGGAATGTTGTCAATCATCAACATCATTGAATGATTAGTAAGTTAATTACGATTAACTTTATACTAGTTATTATTGAATTTATGAAGTCACATATGGACGAGGACTCGATCTTTTAAATAAATATAATTTATCTAATAATCAAATTAGTGGGTTTTGTTTCATCAAAAATAAACATTTTAGTGAATTTATAACTTAAATATTACTAAAATAATTTAGTGATATTATAAATATTATAAAGTACGACAATAATTATTAAATTTGATGAAGATACGAAAAGCTTCGACTATAATTCCTTAAGGAGATATTTGTTGACAAGGAAAACAAAATAAGTTGATTATTTTCAAAAGCATTTAGAAGATAATGCCAAAAGTTTTGCAAATATCAAATTAAATATGCATTTAAAGATACATATTTAAAGTCTTTTTTATAGTTCTATTCATCAAATAGTTATAAAATCAGTAGTCATAGAATACAAGTATTATATCTTCGTGCAATTAAGAAAAAGATTTTGAAATTCCAAGAACAAATATATAAATACACCCTTTCAATTTTTCTATTCTATTGTCATATTATCATTCCGCAAGGCAAACTAATATTAATATTCTCTAAAATATTTGGAAATTTTTTACATAGACAATACATGTAATAAAATAACATCACTGAAGTTCCTTCCCAGTTGAGGTTATTTTCAGCCAAAGCCAAAGATTTGCTCAAAGTGCATTCATTTTTTTCTTCCACGAGCACGTAATTCGAAACACAACAAAAGGTTAGTACAATAAATTAGGAACGAAGTCGATTAACTTATCATGCTTAGTTTGTGACAAATGATGTTGTCAGCACGTAGCATCAGATGCTAAAACCCCATAATTGGGTAGATGATACAAGTTTACGACTTGTGAGAGAGCTCAAGTTTCAAGCATCATGTTAAACCTCAGACAAAAAAGGCGCAATATTTGTTCAACACCATATCTACAAGAGGAATAAATTCTTAGTATCAGTAGCAAACCAGAGAAAGACCAGAGTTTTTGAAGGGTAAACATTAAAAAAAAAAAAAGGAAAACTAGTTGGAATGTAATCACTCCTTGCCTGGGGAGATTATAATTTTTTTTTCCCTTTTCTTTATTTGGGAGGGGATCATAAAAGCAAGCAAAGATCAAAGGGCAAATTCTGGATCAAAATCATCAATATCATATTCTTCATCATCCCACTCATCTTCCAAGACTCCTACTCCTTGTGCACGCAATATAGTCACAATTCGTTGGATATCTCTCATTATTCTTGGCTCCTCGGAAGCATCTTCAGATTCATTTCCAGATGTCAATACAGGTTGATGGTTAGCCAGCTGGTCCCTCTTCAACACAAACATTCCAGAGGGCTCAAGAATTTCCACATTGAACGGTGGTGACAATGAGCCTCCCAGAACTTGAACATGGGAAACACTGCAATCACAATTTTCAAGTAAGGAACTGAACAAAAACAATATGTGATATGACTTGTATGCTACATTAGGAATTCTTTTCAAATGAAAGTGCCAGCATAACAACTATGTCATAAATTGTCGCAAACATTTTTGGCCAATATTCACTAATTCGTGATGTGTCACATTTTTAAAGACAGCAACGACATTAAAACCTAGCACTGCATAAGGCTTATTAGACATTGTTTAAGATACTGAATCAGCTCTGCCACTAATTAAGTTTCATAAATCCTCAACAACAAAACAAGTTTGACAAGTAGAGACCAAATGGAAGAACAGAACGCACCAAATGTATAACAAACCATCCATTTCTTGTCTCTGTACTCTTCCCAAAAGCTCAATCTGCAAGATACCCCCAATACAAAGCACAGGTTCTGGAAGCTTGAACTTCTGTAGTTCGTTTTCCTGTTCACAAGGATTTTTCTCTCTAAGATTTATGTAAAGGGATACACAAACCGAATCATGATGCTAATAATTTTAGTCATGCAGTTTTCTTTAGTATTTCACTCAGCAACGACAATCCGGGTTATTCTATTTTTTAGGGAAATAGATGTTCCCATTCTCCAACAACTTTTATTTTCAAATTTGTAATATTTACATTGAATAATGCATAGACCCAGAATCAAAGTCATGGAAGTGCGTCAACAATCTAATAAATAAATCAAACTTGATATAATTCATTCTCCTCATCACATGCATAACACATTATGAACTGACAAAAGCCTGAAGGGACATTGGATCTTCCCAACTAAAGCATTTCAATATAGGATTGGTGTAGTTTCCCACTTTATGTCAGCCAAATATTCTTTCTTATTGCGTAAGAATGTGACTTCTGATAATTCATTATGATTTATGAAATGTGAAACTTTTTTTAGTTAGTTTTTATATATATGTTATATAAATTATTTAACTTGTATGCAGTTGGGGAATTGACCCCTCCATATCTGTCAACATGATGGATAACTACGATTTTCAATGTTATGGCTAACGGAACTTATTTGTAGCATAGTGTCACTAGGGAAGTAACCATTTGAATAAAAGGAGAATATCAAATGACAGGTCATGCTGGAATTTGAATAATAGGCTCCTTCTGAAACCTAGGATTCTAATGACAATGAGAAGTGAAGTAACCATTAGTTAAAAGGCCCAATCAGAAGATTCCCTTACTAGCATATCTACCTCCCAATAATTTGATATAATATGTTTTAATTTGATAAAAAATAACCACCAATTTACCATCTATTGCCAACAGTAAGATTTAATGTACTCTTGACTGAATGAATGTGGCATGCCTAATTATTTATTTACTTCAATCATTTTAGCCAACTAGAGCATAAGAGAAATTTGGGGTCAGGCCATCTGATTGCTTTTCCAATGCGGATATGAGCCACAAGGGCATGGTTTGGTCCAATAGACCAAGGGTGTGATTCACGTTATTTTCAACAGTAGAAAGGGAACTGGGAGACAAGCAAATATTACTTATGAGGCGACTTCTTATTACATCATATAATGTGGTAAAGGAGAGGAAGAGTTATGAAGCCTTCTGACGATGACACAAGCGACACTCTTAAACAGAACTTAAAGAGATTTGAATTAGATGTAGATCTGCGATATGGACCTGGTTTGTCCAATAGATGTTGGATAATTCAAATCATTTTTAACAGTGGAATGTAAATTAAGTAACCAAAGAAATCATTTCCTTATGCAGTGATTTCTTATTAATATATATCATGCAGAGAGTATATGTTGTCTAAACATAAGGGAGCTTGAATAAATTTGACAATATAATTGTGGCTGTACTAAACACCTAATAAGCCAGATGATAATGATGACGATTGATTCATAAAACCAGGTCTTTCTTATCCAATGCTAAAAAAGAAGCCTAAGTTGCATTAAGACTTTTTTTCAATATTCTGTTCAGTTCAATCAAAAGCATCACAATTATAACACTAGGGAGTTCACTGGTTATAGAAGGGGGTTATTACAATTTGGGACAAACTTTGAGTACAAACCTGCAGAAGGATAAGGCATCCTTTAACAGGAAAGGATCTACTTTTTCACATCAACCATTGGGCAATCAATGAAATAGATATTATTCATTGGAAAAACAAGTTGACAAACTAGATAAGATGTAAGTTAAATACCTGAGACATTGGAAACTCCGGTGAAGTATAGGTCCACACAAACAATTCATCATCTACAGCATCTAAAGAGGCTTTAGGATGACCCATTTTAAACCGAACAGAGCTTGCGGAGTATATTGGTGACCCCAGCTGAAAGTAAGCTAGAAAAGGCATGATATTGTTAGCAAAAAGATGAAAGTATAGCATAAATGGGTCAAGCCATCATCTGTGAATATTTCAAAGAGCACCTTGAAAAGGCTGGATATTGATTTCTGTAATAAGACAAATTTGAGAGACCAACTCGTATGTTAATGTCTCGGGCACATTGGGATTACTTTGTCCGTTACTTGACCAGTAGGAATATCTACCACCAATGACATCTCTTGGCTCAAGTGTATTATCAATGCTCTCCTGAGGAAAGTTATCAGTGCTAGAAGCACCAATTGTCTTAGCAATGCAATTCATTGCAACAGATGACATGAGAGCTTTACCTAAATAAGAAAAAACTCTATGTTCTCTCTGTAGCACTAGCCATTCCATAGAATTACTAGATCCAACCTCTGCATTTTCCTTCCCTCCATGTTGATTGAGTTCAACAACAAAAGCAACTCTAGATAATTGAGGAAACATTCTCAAGCACAGCTGCTTGCAAAGACCATTTGCAATCACTGCAAACCAAAATAGTGTTGATCAAATTTGAAACGTAAAATTCAAGGCAACAAGGAACTAGAACTGAATTTTCATGAAACTGATGCATCAGTTGAGAAACAAAAGCATACTTTGAACTAGTGTAACTCACCAGATTGTCTCCAAGATCGGGAGACACAGGTCACACGAACAAGATCAGCAGGATCATCCAGGCACATAAGTATCTTAAGAGACGTATCAGAATCAAGATAGCTGATAAAATCTTCATGATATTCCATTGTGGACATTGTGATGATGAACAAAAAAAACTACGAATCTTCTCAAGACGGATTGAATTGCCTAATAAAGTCAGCTGTAACACCCACTTTAAAGTGAAAAACAAAGATACTTAAAACAAAAAGTATGGTCTTGTTTTACAACCTTTTTATGGACAAATTGCTTCCTTTTCATGAATGCTTAAAACCAAATTTGAAATAAATATACCCATATCTCAAAAATTCGGAAATTTCCACCCCTTCATTTTCTCATAGTTATAGCATAACAATGGGATACAGAACTCCTCCACCCCACAGGCTAATCAAACAATGACACAAACAGGAAATGATTGAATAGATTGCACGTGAAGGGTGAAAAACGTTACCAAACCAGCACAAAACCAAAAGATAATAAAAAAATGAAACCCGATTGAGTAATGGGCTATGAAATTCAGACCTTTTGGGTTAAATCTTTCGCAATCAACTCAACAAGGAGGAAATTTCGAAAATAAAATTGAATATAGAGTAAACAGAAATGAAACTAAGAATGGAAATTTCTGAAGATACAGGGGAAACTTAGGGTAGAGGGCAAAAGGGTGGGTGTGTTGAAGGGAAATGAAAAAAAAAAAAAAAAAAAAATCACCTTTGATGTGTGTAAGAAGGCATACCCGTTGCTGCAGAAGCGAAACCCTAGAAATGGATGGGCGAGAAAATTGAACAGATAAAGAGAGAAAGGTAAGTTTGATGTTGGTACGTACTGAGGAACGGCAAATAACCTTACCAAACACAAACCTTCATTATTGCTCTATTGGTTTATACCAAAAAAACAAAAAACAGGTTCAGAACTGTTTCGTTTATGTTTTGTTTGGTTTTGTATATTAAAAAATAATCAAAATTCTACGAGTACGAATACCATATCGGATAAAATATGTTTTTTACAATAATTTATAATATAATTCTATTGTCAATACAATTATTGTGTTTACTGATTTTCATATACAAATAATTACCCCGTTTCATTTGTAACTGCTACAGTTAACTTAGTTTTAAACATGTACCCATATGTGTCTTTATTTTTTTTAAATATACCGGAAATTAAATTAGTATATAAATTCTTTTAAATTGTATAAGAGTTTTAATCTATACCATTATACGAAAAAAAATATCGTATTTGATAATTTATTTTAATGCATTATTTTAATTAATTTTATTATTTATTAAGGAAAAAAAAATATTTTTAAATAACAGCTATATAATACTTTTTAATACTACTTTTACAAAATTATATATATATATATATATATACACGTATATATTAATCTATTTCTATTTTATAACAAAATTACTCATGAAAATAATAAAATTATACAAATTATAAAACTGTTTATACTTTAATATAATAAAAATATGAATACACGTCTCCTCGGATTTTAATTACACATTAGTGTATTTCTCAAAGTTAAGTATTTTTACTCGCAACATTGAATATGTCAAAAGAATGTGTTTTTCTATTGCCTGGCCTTCTTAATATGCTCGAAAGAATTATCCAACTATAAAATAAAGGTTTCAGTTTGAATAATGTAGTTTTACAGTTTAAAATGAAACACACGGGATTGATATTTTATAAATAAGTGATGGACATTTTTTCTATCAGCATTTATATACAGGGTCTTTAATTTTACTTTTTTTCACACGTATTTTACAAGTTAGGGATCAACATTTTTCCTATCTATATTTACATTTTCCTTATCTACATTTATTTATAGGGTTTTCAATTTTCTTCTCACCGACATTTTATAAGTAAGGGATAGACATTTTTCCTATCGCAAAGAAACATCATCTTTCAAGATGCTTGACGAAATAAATAACAAAACATCTTTCAAATATCACTGCAAAGTAATTTGAGAGTTCTGGTGATCAAATTCTAAGAAATCAAGTAAAAGAAAAAGAAGAGATATGGAAAAGGGAGAACGCACATTTAAGTTTTAATGCAAAAAAATTGCTTTTGCAAATTATTCTTTTAAATAATTAATGTAACATCTAAAAAACAATTGTAATGCAATATTAAGTTTGCAATCATTATTCTAATAACCAACAATTTTAAGCCTTATTTGACATTTTAACACTCATATGTATTGGATTTGATGTCCAAGTCAATTTAGGTAGGTCTTCATGATTGTCACGGTTTAGGAAGGTTACTGCCACAGTTTGGGCAAGTTGTAACATTCCTAAAGAATATTACTAATATTAAATAAATAAAATTTCTAATTAAAAATAAATACCACATTGATTATAACCATTTTCCAAAAAACGCGAGAAATTAAAAACTTTAATTGCAGCATAACTCAAATATTCGCAATTACTTTAATACAAAATATACCAAAGTTTCAACATAATTATAAATTACATCAAAATCCTTTAAATGCAAATCCTTTCAAAAGCCCCAGGTAAACCCTGCTCTCCGTCTCTAAGTAGCTCCTGGCTCACCTATTACACCATTTGCTCCCAGATAACAAATTATTCGATCATCGCCATACACACACAGATAGGGTGAGCTATGCACAATAACAATATAAGAATACATATGAATTAAATATGTTTTCCCCAATCCCAAGAGAATACATAATTAAAAATCCTCATACTTTTCAAATCACCCAACCATGTCCTCATAGTCCTTCATGAGTCATATGCATGAACTAAGTCTTGGGACTTCCCTGTGCTCCCATGAAACTAACTCATTCGTGGTTCAACCCTATGAGCCTATCTCGCTCATAGTCCTGCCCTACAGACTTCTCGTCTGTAGTAAAACATCTAAGTCTCACACTTGGACCCTGGCACACACGCAATCACCATACTATGGACTCCTCGCCCAATAGTAGCCGACGGGAACATCATAGTTCCTTGCCCATCGTGCGCCCGACACATGCAATCACCATACTAAGGACTCCTCGCCCATTAGTAGCTGACGGGAACTCAACCAGTTCCATGCCCATCATGTGTCCAACCACCGAGCACAACCTAGACCCCTATTGGACTTAGTCCTTCAAGCCCAAACATCGCACCACATGCATATACAATCTAAACTTGGTATAAACAACCAAGACACACTCACAAGCACATAAAAACATAGCAATTCACATAAACTCACTTAAGCTAGGGACCCTTCGCCCAGGCTAAGCCCTCAGCCTCGCTTAAGCTAGCTCACCTCACCTGAGCGAGCTTTAAACAACAACAACATCAAGTTATCTCGCTTAGGCGAGATCCGCTCGCTTGGGCGAGATCATCTCTTGCCCAAAAACACATTTCAACTCGCCTGAGCTAAAATACACGCAAAACACCAAAAAATGACCAAGACATCTCGCTTAGGCGTGCCACTCTCGCCTAAGCGAGAGAGTTCGTCGCCCAAACCCAGAACCCCTCGCCTGGACGAGAAGTCGTGCTCAATACGCACACATTTCATCACAATCTCGCTTAGGCGAGTCCCACTCGCTTGAGTGAGAATTGCAGGTTCTACGCTGTTTTACGCGAGTCCCACTCGCTTGAGTGAGAATTGCAGGTTCTACGCTGTTTTACGCACACCAACGCATCATCGACCAAACACGCTCCCAAAACCCACCAATGACCTTCCACTCCTAAGGCCAAAGCACAACCACTATGCCAAATCACATTTGATGATATCCTCCAACCCAAACAGTTTACATCATCAATCCCATACTCATACGTATTATTAAAAGGCAATAATAAAATAACAACACATAATTGGCATACATAGGACTCGAACCCAAGTCCTCTCACAAAATCAAAGTACTCTCAACCATTTGAGCTAGTACTTTCCCGCACCAAATTAAACAACAATAATTATCACAAAGACGCCTTTTACCTACATTTATTAATTAATTAATTTTCCCGGGTCTTACACAAGTCTCCATGATTGCCCTGATTTGGGCAGCAGGGTGTTGTAACTGCCACAGTTTAGGTAGGTCTTCATTAATACCATAGCTTGAATAGGTCCACATGACTGTCACGTTTTGGGAAGGTCCCCATGACTGCTACATTTGGGAAGGTCTCCATGACTGCCACAGTTTGGGCAGGTTCCCATAATTGTCAAAGTTTAGGCAAGTCCCCATGACTATCACAGTTTGGGCAAGTCCCCATGATTGTCACAGTTTGGGTAGGTCCCCATGACTGTCACAGTTTGGGTAGGTCCCCATGACTGTTACTGAATGATGTGATTGACATATATGTAACATCGACAGTTCTTTTATTGTAATCATTGTTATATTAGTTTACCCTTTTGTTGATGGTTATGATTTCCACCTGTGATGACCGTGTATGTTACACGGAACAAATGATGAAACATGCCTAAATGCACAATATTGACAATGAGTTGAGTATTAGGAGCTGGATGTTCATGTTTTATAGGCTTTTCAATTGTTTAAGAATAAGGACATACATGTTCTAGATGTCGAATATTTTTCTTTAACATATTTAAATGTTAACCAATTTTTTCCGAAAAATATTTAACTCTCGTTCTTTTGCTTAAGGTATCTTATTTCTCTGTACATAAAATATCATACTTTAGAGGACAATACTATTAGACTTTGTATTTCAAGACGAACCAATTTTGAAAGGTTTTTCGATCAAATTTTTTCTGATCTTGAATTAGCAACTCATTTCTTTAAATAATATACTTTTAAAATATTATGAAAAATAGGAATGTTACATTTTTCATAATCTCTAGGTATTTATTCCTAACCTCTACGAATTTGTCTGTTTATCTGTCTTAAAATCATCAATTTACTTTATGGACAATGATTATTTTTTTTCTAAATGCTTACAACATAAGTTGAACTATGAATATAGTTTTGTGAAATGTATATATAAATTGTTATAAATTATTAAAATAACAATATAATTTATTTTAACTAATGTCATAATCTTTAATGTTATCTACAATAAAATAAAGTCAATTTTATATTTTCGTACTAATCAAATAAAATAGGTCAAAACTTTCAAATAATTGCACATTTACATGAAATAATAAATTCCAATGGCCAAACTAGTTTTAGTCTAAAAAAATATGTTGATCTCCAAAAGAAAATTATCAGTTTTTTTTTTTCTAACATAGGCAAATTTGCCTCCATAATTACAAAAATAGACAAATTTAAAAAAAAATGAAATTAGGCAAACACGATTTCATCATGAAGAACTTGTGTCCCTCCTAAACGATTTTCCCATGTCAAATGGTCACCTATAAAATTGAGGGGACCAAGACGATTTTCGATTTGAAATCATATGGAGTGTCAGACGATTTTTATTGTAATGGATTATGAAAGAGCGTAATCGATTACAAAATGCTATGGTGTGTCCATGTGATTCTGTAATCAATTACAGACTCCATCTAATTGATTACTAGAGAGGTCAATACCTAAAGGATATACAAATACCACCTCCTTTATCTCTACTTTTACCTTTATCTTTCTTTTATTATTTTCCTCTAACCTTGACTGCATACCACATTCTTATGCGCATTTATAACCTTCCATGTCTCCATCTCACACACTCACAATCTATTAATGCTTTATTATTGTCTTTTATTCAAAATTGAAATAAGAAAAAAAATAAAATTGAAAAAGAAAAAAAGTCTTAACAAAATTGTCTCTTAGATCAATATGAAGGTAACAAGAAAGAACGTTGATAATTGGATATGAACGCTTTCAGCTTGCTTTCTTTTCACGGGCTGCAGTAAGTCCTGCAAAATAAATGAAGTTAATTCAATTATACGAAAAAAAAAAACCGTGAAAGAGAAATTGACATCACACAGCCAGAGACCAGATCTTAGTAGTAGTGTAGGGGCCATGTAGAAATTATCATATTTTTTTTAAATAATTAGATCTCTCAAATTTTTACTACATATGTAACATTGGTCTTACACATATAAAACATTTGATATCATTTTTAATAAAAAACTTTAAAACAATGAGATTATGATTTTTCATCTTATATAATGTTTAACTTTGTCTTTTCTATCTGATGTGAGACTTTGATTCACACTTAAATTTTTTTCGACAATATCCCCTCAAGGGTTTGTCTTTTCTACTAAATCATATTATGGATGGAAATACGGTGATACAAATGTTGGTCGTGTGATAATTCTTCATTTATTTTTACTTTTACAAAGTAATTATATTTATTTTTCTTACTTATAAATTTAAGCATAGATTTACATTTTTTTATAGAATTTAGGAGTTGTAATGACTTTAGTATAAATATTGTATTTTTTTAAACTACATTCTACGATATTGAGCTTTGCTGGTCGTTGAATTTGTGATTTTTTCTTTAGATGTTCAATTGAGCTAATTTTTATTACAGAGGATTCTTAACTTATAGACTTTTTTTTTTTAAATTTGGATATTAGAACGTGATGTTTTGGAGTCTTGAGCAGATTGTAATAAATCTTACAAAGTCACAACACAGTAATTTTCAGTTAAAAATATACTTAGGGGTGGTTTCGTATTTTCACTCAATACAGAATCTGCGTGGGCCAATTTCAGTTTATTTAAGGCCCATGAATGTTTAGACATTAGAAATATATAGTGTAGTTGAATGGACAAAACACAATTTACTTCGGATAGTACAATTCAGTTTTTCAGTTGCTGTTTTTAGTTTTCCGGTGAATGCAAAGATTTTGTCTATTAGACCTTCCACTGTTTTCAAGTTTCTGAAACCTTCTTTATTGTTCGTTTCTTCTTCCTTTCTCTTTACTTATGCATTTTCAATTTTGCTTGGGTTTTCAATTACAGATTCTTACCGATTTCTGTTCTATTTTTATCGATCACTTTCTTTCTTGTAATATGTTCCAATGTTCTTTCTTGTAATATTTTTATCATTTTCAATACGGATTCAATTCAATCCCACCGTTTACAATAGTTTCTTGAATAGTTTTTTTTTCTCAATTTTAGTTGTGTTTTCTTGGATAGGTTTTTCGGATTTCAGTTTTAATTCTCTGTCCACGGAATTCAATTCTCGAAATAATAAACATCAAAAACATGTTAAACGGTGGGTTTTTGTCAAGTTTATTTCACTTTCTTGAATCCCTAAAATTTTTAGTTCTTGATAAAAAATTGTCTTCTTGAGTTCATTGTTGGAAGGGATAAAAGTGAGAGTGGCAGTAAAGAAGAAATCGTTAGAAGGGATAAAAGTTGGAGACAAAAATATTGAGGTGAACATATTGCAATTTGCATACGATACATTGTTCTTGAGGGAAGCAAGAATTCAAAATATAAGAGTCTTTCATTTGAGGCTTGATTGAACTCTAATTAAATTTGCCCCTGAGGTTTGAACTCACGCAAATCAGGTACATAAGAGTATTTCATTTGAGGGCATTCCTTTAAAGTCACTTGATCCAAGCATGGGAACTTTAACTTGAAAGTCCCTGAGTAAATTCCTACTATGTTTGGTAAAGATTCAAGAGACAAAACACTGAGCTGGTCAAATGTTATATATTCATCTTTTGATTCATCATCTCCCTCTTTCGACACTATTTCCTGTATTGCTTCACAATCCTGTATAGAAATGTGCTTCAGTTGACGTAGTCTTTTGGCCGTTGAGGATGTGAACAAAAATAACATTCCATGGCATTCACCAATACTCAAAGAGGTAAGATTTGAAAAAGACAAGGTGGATGGTACCAAAATTTTCATGGTAGGACATGAAAACACTTCCAATGTTTCTAGTGTTTTTAGTAAGGGTTCTACCCATGAGTGCTCTAATCCGATGGCACTAAGCTGTGGGAGATTCTTCAAATGTAATCTTTTCAACTTTGAAAGTACTTTGCTACGATCAGTGGTAGGTATTACTTGAGAGTAGAATAATTCGTTAAAGGAACTGCAAACCACTTCAAGATTTTCAATGTTGGGTATCTCTTCAAGTAATCCACTGGAGAATATATTTGAATCATCATCCTCATGATAGCACATTAACTTGACAAGTTTTAAATTTTGCAGGAGGTATGCAGCATTTGCTCCAAATTGTCCTTGTCCAATCATAGTCTCGTTGTAAGTGATTGCTTGATGCTCCATGCTTGGCATAACCTATGAAATTTCGGAACAGAAAAAGGTACATTAATACCAAAATGTGCCATTCAGGGAGAGTTATGAAACCAGTAAAATTTGAGAAATTGTCCTTGCCTGGAGCTGTCTTTGCGAAATTGCCATGGCGTCTTCCTTTTTGAGTGATAATTGCACCAACTTTGGAAAAACCTTGCAATTGTTCGAAACATATATAGAATAAAGGAAAAATTTACATAAAACCCTCTTAATATTTCTAAGTGTTAGATGGGTGTTGAGTAAAAGATGAGGTGTTTGTCTATCACTATGATAAATTTCGCAGTAATATGAAGACATGCAAGCAACATGAAAATGGGGAGGCAATGTTTGGTACCTTTTCAACCGAAAAAACTACTTGCTGATGTATTGAAATACCGAGTTGATCATCTGTATGAGCAACTTCATGACTATGATGCTCAGTTTTAAACAATTTCAACTGATCACAATGATATATATCTATATGTGTTAGCATCGGCCATTCCAGAGTGTGTTTTCCAGGGTACAAGTGCTTGAGCTCTGGCAATTCCCATAATGTTAATGAGGTGAGACAATGGAAATTGAACTGTTTAGTTTCTCCATTGATGGCTGCATCAGCTTCTTCAAAAATTTGCACCAATGTTGCACAAGCTCTCACATCAAGCTTAACAAGATGATTGGCCACTGATGTTGGAAACAAACTTTTAAGGGTTTGACAATTGGAAATTGACACTTCTTGCAACTCTTGAAGGCTCAGAATTTCATCAGGATTCAGATTCCAGATATGCTCCAAATTTGGCAACTGATTTAGAATGAGTTTCTTCAAAGGAACTGTAATCGACATCATTTTTGCTGCTTCTACTTTCACATCAAAAATTGCCTTCACAGATTGACAGTTGCTTACCTCAATCTCTTTGAGGTTAGAAAGAAAGCGTAGTAAATAAAAAGGAATGACATTGGAGAGAGATTCACATTCAACCACAGCTAAAGATTTCAAATTGTTGAAACAATTGTTTGTTGGGATTGGAACCACACCAACCCACATCTCTTCTAGCCGTGAATGATCACTAAATTTTAAATGCTCTATATCACATGCAGACTTTTCCACCTGTACATGACCTCAACATGTTACAATATATTCACATGGTGCTTGTAATATTCTTATTCGAGACAAAAATTTCACTTATTTCAGATAATCATAAAATGAATGCTTATGCATGTGTAGTATGCCAACATGTTTTGGATATATAGATATATAGATGTAATACAAAACTATTCACATTTTTGTATTAACAGAATTAAATATTTTGTACAGAGACCATTTTTTTTATTGTTGTGAAAACAAAATATATCAATAGTTAATATACTAAGCACTAAATTTATCCTAACTAATTATACGAATGACTTAAACTAATAGTAATTTAAATAAATATTTAAAACTAATAATATTGGTATCGTAAAGTCTAACACTAACTTAAATACATACGAAAATAACCTTACCTGTTTTTGAAACAGCCTCTGAAATGACGTGTTTAGATCATCATTGAAGAATAAATCTGAATCCTCCAATGACGTTTTAATCCCCAAAAACTTTGGCGCATTTAGGACTCCTTCAGAGAAAGTTTTCATATTGGGGCAATCAATTACATTTGCGTTTTCCAAACATGGAAATTGCAGAGTGGCATTCCCTGACAAGAAGCTTTGAACTCGAGGTAAGCAATTCAAACTTAACGTTCTGAGTCTTTCAAATATGATCTCATCACAATCATCTTCATCTTCCTTTTTTGCTATTTCTTTTATCGATTCACAATTCTTTATAGTTAGGGTTTCAAGTTGCCCCAAACTTTTTGCAGTTGAAAATGTGAATAAATACTCCATTCGACCACAGTCCTTCACAAACAACTTTTTAAGACATATGAAAGACATTGCACGATACCCTAAATTTTCCAACCGAGGACAGCTGATAACCTTTAATGTTTGAAGGTTTTCACAGAATGGCTTTACCCATGGGTGCTGGAACCCTATTGATTCTAGCTCATTTAGTTCAAATAGGGTTAATTCATTCAATGTCGCAGGAATTCCATCATGAACTTGCAATTTCTGAGATGAAAATATCTCCTTGATACCAAAGCATCTCTGCACTTGAAAATGTTCTAAATTAGGTACCTTGTGTAGGAAATCAAAGGGCAAAGTACCTTTCTCATTTTTATCATCCTCAAAGCACAATCGGAGAAGATTTAATTTGCTGAGATAGTCTTGTTGCACATGTGCATCGCTAAACAACATCATGTTTTTCTCATTCAGTGTCAATCCCTTAAGTTTAGGAACAACCTAGATTCAATTCAAACCAATTCAAAAGAAAACACATGGTGGAAGTTAGAAGGGAAAAGTTGGAAAATATACAATGAAAAGAAAAGCAAGCACGAAGAGTGAAAAATATACAACGAAAAGGAGGAATCTACTTAATGCTGTCACCTTTTCAACAAGGAACAGAGGTTGTTGAAGGCAACTTATTGGAGCCTCTGTCATTGCTTCTTTGTGACTGTCATGAATTTTTGATGTGAATAGCTTCAACTTGGGACAGTAGGCCACATGTATGATTTCTAATTTGGGGCATTCCAGATGGTGTTTTTCAGGATAAAAGCAGCTCAGATTTGTTAGGTTATAGAGAGTTAGCAAGAACAGACAGGGGAATTCAAACATTAATATTTCAGGTGTTCTGTTTTCAACTGCATCTTCCTTTCCAACAATTTCTACCAACTTGTCATACCTCTGCAGTTCATGTGTCTCGATCATCCCAAGTTTTGTGGCAAACAGTGTTACCAAGCTTCCACAACCATCAACAAACAACTCATGCAAATTAGGAAAACTGACACTTTCTTGTGGATTTTTGTTCAATATACATTTCAAATTTGACAAGTCTTTCAAAATAAGTTTTTTCAAATGAAAGACTGTTCCTTTGGTCTTGGTGTGGCTGTCATTCATACCAAATATTACCTTCACCTCATCAGCGTTATGCACATTCAATTCTTCCAAACTCTTCAAATGAGAAAGTACATCAGATGGAATCACAGTATCTCCTTTACTTGTTCCATCAAATTCCAATTTCTTTATATTGCCAAAAGATTTCCCCGGAAAAGCTTGTTTTACAGATCCAAATCCCCTCATCTCAAAATAATCCCGTAGAATTGTATGCTTTGAATATTCGAAAAAATCCTTAAAATTTACACAAAATAAAAAGTGTTAGAATAATTGACAAGTCTAATGCTTCGTAATTAAGAACGCTTGCATACAACATATATATACCACTTAGATTTTCCTTTTATTGTAGAAAGCTATGTATGTGCCTCGTTAATTTATATGTGTGCAATAAACTCGTATAGGAATTCATTTTTGTTGCATTTTTTATTAAATAGTGTGTTTAATTTTGATATATATTGTTTATATACCAATTTTATATTGTAAAATAGAAATTAGCTCAGCTATAACATTTAAAGGAGTAATTTTGAAGAAGCTATTTAAACTACGTTTTGTAATTGGCAGGAAGCTTACTTTTATTTATTTATTATTACTACTATTTATATTATTATTATTAAAATTTAGAATGCGTTAAAAAAATGTAGAAAGAGAAAAGTAAGGAAAAATCGTTGCTAAAGGTCTTGGCCTAATTGTCCATGACGACGAATCATGATAATGAAATGAAAAGAAGAAATAATGAAAACTAAACTCATTTCACCCATGCAACCCAAAACGTAAAAGTTAGAATGTAATAATGAAAAGGAAAAAAAATAAAGTTGAAGAAAAAAGGAAAAGAAATTATGGAGCGATAGAGAACCAATTAATATATATATATATATATATATATATATATATATATATATATATATATATATATATATAAAATATACATACATACACACAGAGTGAGAGAGAGAATCCATTTTGTGTAAAAAAGTAGAATAAAACTAAAAAGCACAAGAATAATAGAAAAAAAAAGGATAAAACAAGTGTTTAAGTTTAGGATAAAAAAGAATGCATAAATATGAAGAAAAAGAAAGATTAATAAAATTTAGTAAAGTAAAACAAAAAATGGTACAACGGACGGTGAAGAGAGGATCAAAGAAAAACGAATTTTGAATGTACTTTAACTCAAAAGAATAAAACAAAGTTACAAATAAAGGAATAAAATACAGTTTGTCAAAAATATATAAACAATTTAAGGGCAAAATATATAATCATATCTTGGTTATATTTAAATAAAGAACAAGTGATAGTGAATTTCTCACCTTCTCGTAGAACAAACTCTGAATTGTTGTGTTGAGATCATAGAAGAAGATTAGATCAGAATCATTCATTGAAGGTTTGATTCCATGTAGCATTGGTGCATTTATGCTTACTTCAGAGAAAGTTGTCATATTGGGACATTTAAACAAGATCACATATTGTAAAGATGAGAAATGTAGAGTGGCATTTCCTGAATAAAAACTTACCAGTCTTGGTAAGGAACACATGCTTAAATTTATCAATCGTCCAAATACGATCTCACCATTAACATCTTCATCTTCTTTTTCTATTATTTCTTGTATTGACTCACAATTCTCGATAATTAGAACCTCAAGATTCAAGAGACTTTTGGCCGTAGAAAATGTGAACAGACACTTCATTTTTCTACAACCCTTCACAACCAATTGTTTCAGATTAATGAAAGATGTAGCACAAGACACTAATCTGTCTAACCGATGACACTTAACAATTCCTAATACTTTTAGCTTTTCAATGTATGGCTTTACCCAAGGGTGTTCCAACCCTATAGACTCCAACTCAAAAAGATTGTGTAGGCTTAATGTTTTCAATTCAGTTAGAATCCCATCATGACCATTGAGTTTTTGAGAGGGAAATAACTCCTTCAAACCAAAACATCGTCTCACAACAAAACATTCTAAATTGGGTACCTTGTGAAGGAAATCAAAAGGTAAAGTATCATTCTCATTATCATGATCTTCAAACGATATATCAAGGTAATTTAGTTTGTGAAGGAGGTCTTGTGGTGAATGTCCATCGTTCAACAAGATAATATTTTCCTCACTCATCATCAGTTCCTTCAATTTGGGAACAACCTAGCAAGAAAAAAAAAATTCAATTAGGAGAAAAATACTTAAAAAAAAAAGAAATAAAAACATTAATTGCTAATGTTTTCGTCACCTCTTCAATTGAGAACATATGATGTTGTAATGAACTATGATGGAATACTGAGTTGAATAGCTTCAACTTACGACAATAGGCCACATGTAACCTTTCTAACATAGGACATTTGAGATGGTGTTGTCTAGGATAAAAGCAAACAAGTTGTGGCATATTCCAAAGAAACAATTTTGACAAACAAGGGAATTCAAATGTTTCAGTTGTTCCATGTATAGTTTCCTCTTCCTTTTCAACAATTGCTATCAACTTGAAACACTGGTGCATTGTAAGTGTCTTAAGTTTCCCAAGATTTTTGGCAAGAGTTAAAGGGAATAATGTTACCAAGGTTCCACAACCATAAACAAACACTTCTTTCAAATTGGAAAAATTGACTATTCCTTGGGAGTGTTTGTTCCACACACATTTCAAATTTGACAAGTCTTTTAAAGTAAGTTTTTTCAAACGAAAAACTATTCCCTTAGTCTGAGTCTCACTCTCATCTAGGTCAAATATTACCCGTGCTAGTTTGCAACTCTCCACATTCAATTCTTCTAAGTTCTTCAAGGAAGGTAGTACATGGGACGGAAGTACAATGTCTCTCTTACTTACTGCATCAAATTCCAATTTCTTCAAACTACCAAAGAAGTTGTCAGAAAAAATAGGTTTGCCGTAACGAACTTCCTTCATTTCAGGATAATCCACTAGCTTCATATCCTTTGAATGCTCAAAAAGCACCTGAAATAGGAAAGAAACTCGTTATTAGATGTGTATGGAAATAGGAAAGAGTCATGTAAAAAAAGTCTTATATGGTTGACACATTTTAATTAAAATTTCAAAGTAAATATTAAAAATATTAATAATCATAACATACACGACAATAAAAAATTAATGGAATGACACGAAAATGTTTGAATTCCTATATTATATCGTTAATTTATTAAATTAAGTATAATACAAAAGATGATATGTACAAAAGTGAATATTACTTTCTCACTTGGATATCATAAAATAAGTCTACAATTTTGGACATAAAACTTGATTACTACGAATAAGAAAACATCAACCAATCAACTATAGAAGAAATATATCTTACTAAACCTGTATAAATGTGCATGCTTAATATAATTTTACGCATAAATGCTACACCATACCATTTATGAATGTTTGTCACTATCACATAGCTATCCAATTGTAGAATATTTTGTTAACGAAGTTTGAAATGAAATGAAAAATAGTTATAAGTGGAGGAATACATTTGATCAAAATTAACAATAATGAATAAATATTATGATTCGTACCTGATATGGAAAATGTTTTTGCAGAGTTGCATTCAAATCACCTTCCCAGTACCATTTGTCTTTTTCTCCGACCACAACATGTACTTTTTGTAATTGTGGAGCACTTAGGACATCAGAGAACTTAGTCATTTGAGGACATTCACTCACTACTAAATTTTCCAATAGTGAAAAGTTTAAGACACACTTATCAGCAGTCAAAAAACTTCTGAGATTTGGTAGAGAAACCAATTCTAATGATCGTAACTGTTTAAAATCAATCTCTTGTACATTTTCCTCTTCATTTTCTGCAACAATTGCCACAATCATTGGACAAGAACTTACCTTCATAGTTGTGAGTTGATCCAAGGTTTTAGCAGTTGAGTATGTCATTAAATTTCTCATCATACAATTCACCACTTCCAAATATGTCAAGCGACGAAAAGATACCAAGGATGATACCAAAGTTTTCAGTTTTGTACATCGTTCGATGATTAAGTGTTGTACCCTTTGAAGAAGCATGTCATGCTCAAAACCAATCTCCTCTAGAAACCACATGTCTCTTAATTCCAACTCTTTAAGCTGCATAACAACTCCTATTTTTTCACGTGAATTATGAGTTATAGGAGCCCAAATCCTTCTCATGTGACAAAATCTCAATATTAACCTTTTCAAATTTGGAAGCCTATGTAGAAACCAAAAGATTACTTCAGCATTCTTCAACCCATGCAACACAACTGATTGCAGGTTGTGCATTCTGTGAACATTAATAATGTACTTTTGCAACCACTTTACTTCTCTGAAGCTCATCGCCATAAATTCCAAGTTGTATATCACCTAAAAAGTATATAAATAAAAATAGTATCAATATCTAAGTATATTGAAACAATATTTTTATAAATATCTTTTTAGAATAAATAAAGGGCATAGTATTCTTAGATCTTGTAGTGTGAGGTTTTGAATTAGCTACCTTTTCTGTAGCCAAAACAATTGGTTTCGCTTGTGAGTTTGAGATTTTTGTAGTGATCCCTTCTAGCTTACCACATCTTAGTATTGACAATTTCTTCAATGATGGCCACTCCAAAGTATGAGTTCCCTCATAGAAACTCACAAGTTCAAATAATGAACGTAATGATACAGTTTTTAGATGAGGAAACTTAAAGGTGATAGCATTTTCATTTGAACCTTTGTCCCAGGCAACAATCTCTTTCATTGTCCTACAGTTCCATACCTCAAGCGATTCCAAATTTTCTAGGTCATTGGTAACAGAAAGTGGGAAAACATATTTTAAATTTGGACTCCCAACAATTTTTATGCTTTGCAGATTATTATGTTTTAATATTTCACCAGTGCCATCCTTCCATAAGCTCACTAAATTTGGTAGCCCTTGTAGAATAATATTGTGCAAGTTTGTTTCATTTTTATCACAAGTTTGTGAAATATTTGTAAAGTCAAATATGTTTTCCACTAACTTGCAGTTAGTAATTGTCAAGCTTTGAAGACTCTGAAATCTTTGCCTCATAAAATCGGGGAAAATTGTTTTAAGCTTGTGGCACTCTTTTATTGTCAAATAGTCTAAGCTACGAAAGGAATGAAGGCCAATATTAGGTTGCCAAATGGTATTGAGTTTCTCCATGCACATGATCTCCATTTTCTTCAACTTAGGAAAAACATAATCAATATTTCCCTACAATAGAAATTGGTAGCTAGATAAGCAATTAGAATATCTCAGGAATTAATGTAATTAAACGACAAATAATAGTAAGAATCAAAGTCAATACTAAATGAATCCACACACCTCAACATCTTCTGGAAAAAATATATCCTCCATCATTTCACATTCACTGACGAAAAGACTTTGGAGATTCTCCAAATGTTTAGCCATAGAGAATGACAGTAAATATTTCAAACTACCACAATCTGTCACATTTAATGTAAGCAAATTTTTAAAACAATGTTCAGTTTGGTCACTCCATATCTTTTGGATGTTGATAGAGGATAACTCCAACCACTCTAATTTTGGAATCGACACCTGTAAGAACAAGTAATGTCTTAGCAGCATATTTTGATGTTCACAAATTGATTTGTCCTAGAGAAATGACAAAACTTATTCAATTTAAACTAGAGATTATAAAGGATTGAAGAAGATAGATATATTACATATTTTTGGATAATGTTTTACATTACCTTTTCATTGAAGAGTGAATGACAAGAATTGGTGCCATCTTGGTCAACTTCAACGATGATATCTTTGTTCATGTTTTGCCCTTTGTCTTCAAATGATTGTGCACAAGGCAACTTATCATAGGTATACAAACAAGTAAATGCATGTAAGGATTTTAATGTTAAAGTTCGTAACTCAGGGAACTCGATATTGTCACCGTTGTCAGTATGGGTTTGTCTTCCAACTGAAATTATATCCTCCAAAGAATCACAATCACACACTTCAATTGTTTCAAGCATGGCGAGGTGTCCAACCATGCAATATGGGAAAATATTTTCCAACTTTCCACATGATTTGATCTTGATGATTTTTAGTCTGCAGAAAGAGGCCTCAAGAAGTTGATTGTTGCATATTTTCTCCAGATTATGAAGTTTGTAAAGATACAACGACTCCAATTTGGGAAAAGCCAATAAAGGATGGAACTGTTCCATTGAGTTAATGATATATTGAATGCCAAAGTTGTTTACAATGGATAGATGTTTCAATTTCAGAAATCCTTCAACATTTAACTCATAGAAAACGTCATGAACATTAATGAGTTCTCCCAGCCACAAATATTCAACATTTTTTAACAATATTTTAATCCATATTTCAGAATGAATGTCAATACCTTCTTTTAGGTTCAATACCAAAAGTTTCACCACTTCATACTTGTCAGGGATTTTGAATTCTCCCTCCGTGAGCATGTTGAATTCACCGATGACAATCTTGTAGCTATCCAGCTCATCAAAAAACAAGTTTTGTGGAACATAGACAACATTCTGAATGTGTATGTCTAGGTTTCGTAACTGATTTAAGTGACTCAACTCGCATAGACTACAATTTTGACTTTGGATATTCTCTTCTGTCTCCCATTGAATCAAGCTGTCTCCTATATAAAATTCTTCCAAAATGTTCATCCTTGATATGACATTGGAAGGTATTAGTCTCAATTTTGAGCAATTACTTAAGTCTAGAAGTTGCAATTTATCTAGCTGTCCAAATTCAAAGGGAACACATTCAATGTTGGATCCTGAAAGAGTAAGAATTCGCAGTTTCTTTAACTCTCCAATGATTGATAAGTTCTGCCCTAGAGTGCACTTCTCCAGACTGAGCATTCTTAGTTTTGTTAAGCATATCATTGAAGAAGGTAAACATGGTAAATTCAAACCAATCAATATCAAGACTCTGAGTTCAATCATGTCTTTAAAAAATTCATCTGGTATTTTCAAAAAGTGATCTTTATTGTCAATATGTAAGATTTCAAGTCTAGGACAGTATATACTCCCTGAAAGATCATCAATGATATAACAAGAGTGTACAAAAATAGCAGTGTACCTCTCAAGTTGATTTTTGTGAGGCCACTCATCGAGTATGCTATTCTTCATGAAAAATACATGCTTTTCTTTCGATGATATTGAAAGAGCAACATCACGCACAATGTCGTGCATGTTAAAGCGATTGCTAGAGTAACTTTCCAACACCAAACTTGATTCTTTTAGCTCTTCTATCAGCATACTCACTTTGTTTCTCGCTTCTCTAATTGTGTGGACTCCTTGTAATAAACCTAAACCAATACAAAACTTCACCAAGTCCATAACCAAAGCATCGTTTCCCATTCTTGCACATTGTAAGAAAATACACTTAAGTTGTTCATTTTCTAGATGATCATAGCTCAACTTTATAGAGAATTCAATAGGTTCTTTCCCTTCTATATAACTTTGCCTTTTCATTTGTTGATAGACATCCTCCCATACAAAGGAGCTTTTATTCTTTAATGTCCTTCCTATGGAAACCAATGCAATAGGCAACCCATCACACATTCTTGCAATTTCAATGGCTTTCTCATCATACACTAAATTTTGGATTTCTATTCCAGCCACTTTCTTAAGCAAAATCTTTGCTTCATTTTCATTAAGGACTCCAATAGAGAAAGTTGATCTCTCCTTCACATCCATTTGATTACACAATACTTGTTTTCTTCTAGATGTTAGAAGAATTTTGCATCTTTTGTGATTGCTAGATAAATTCTCTTCTGTCATGTTATTGAAATCGGAAGGTAACTCTTCTTTTTCCATCTTATGGTAACCAGAATCAGATATATCATTGGCATCCTGTTGGCTTCCATCATCTTCATCACTGATTGGAATCCCCAATCTATTCAAGTCCAACCTATCCCATAGATCATCTAGGATTATAAGGATGTTCTCCTTTTCTTTCTTTAACCTTTTCCGAATGCGATCTGCTCTTACAATCTCACTTTCCTCTTCCAATCTCATTCCTAACATCTCACCAATTTGTCCTTGAATTTTTATGATGTTAGGATTTCTGGTTATATTTGCCATAACCACCACAGTGAACAACTTCTTTTCTTGAGCTTTCTTAGCAACTTCTTTGACTAAAGTGGTCTTACCTACACCACCAACACCATAAAGGCCAATCATATTAACCGTAGTATCTTCCAATGCTTGCATAAACATATGGATAGTTTTTGTTCTTGATGCAAAGCTTTCATAGCTAGTGTTTGTCAAAGAAACATTAATGGATGGGAGTACCCGATAGGAAACTTCATCAAACCTTTTATTCCAAAGTTCTTCCACTTTCATTTCCTCTACCATTTTTGTAGCATTTCTGCCCAATCGGTACCTTAACGACAAGTTACTCGGAAAGAAACCAATGGAACATCTTGTCTTCGAATGATATTCATCGTGGACAAACTGCTCATACTTTTCAATCTTCTCATCCAACTGTTTTAAGCAATGTTGAACTTCATGTTCAATTTCTTCTGCATTCATTTCTGCATTATTAACTTGATGTTGTATCCTTTTCCTAGTATTATCCATCAACTCAATGTAACATTTAACCTCTTCAAATTTGTCATTGTAATTAAAAAAGTAGCTCAACTGTCGTTTCACTACACGTCCTGCAATTTGCAGTGCACTTTCAGTTGTCGTAGAGACAACTGCTTCCATGCTCCCTTGACAATTGATACCTTCTCCTTTGCTTTAATGGTTTCTACTAGGGCTACTTCTTTTTTCTGATACAAATGCAAAATTTAAAAGTTTTTGACTTATAAGGGAACCAATATATAAACATTAAGTAAATAGAATTGATAAAAGTTGATGCAAACATCCAGGAAGTTCATGTAAGAAAATCTTAGAAACTAGAAAATATAGAAATAATACCACACTATAAAGACTTGAAAGTTGTAAATGTGTTAAAAAATTGTATAACTGACATTTGACATTAATTGTAGTAAGTGGAGTGATGTTTTACGCCATGAAATTGTATCAAGCACGGAATCAATATATTTTTATCATTGATAGCAACTACCCGAATACTCACACTATTTGATAATAAAAAAATTCGTATTAACTCTTAATGCATATAAAAAGGTGTTGGGTTGTTTTGAAATATATCTTCAGAGGTAAAATTGGACGGTTATGGTGGAAAATAATGTAATGAAGGGGTTTGTGACTATTTTGAATTGTTCCGACATGAGGATGCCCTGTATGTATCTAGGGAGGAAAATAATAGGATGAGAGAGTCTGTGGTTATTTTGAGTAGTGCCAACATGAGTATATATATATATATGGGCGTGATGGGTGCAAACCCAATAAAAATACAAACTTGAGAACCAATTTCAGTTGAAACAGGAGAGATACTAGTTAGATGGAATGGTTGATTTTTGTCCTTTGTTGGTGGAGCTTGCTTGATTAGCTCAGTCCATTATCTGCTTTGCCTTTGTTCTTCATCTCTCATTTTAGAGTGTTGGGTGAAATTCTGATAAAACAGTGACAAATTTCAGAAATGACCAGGACACGGACATATCCTTGAAGATAAAATTAGAGAGATAACCACACTCATCTATTCATCATTTCGCAGATTTTCTCAATTAGAGATTCTTATTTCTAATTCGTGAACTTCTTCTAGTTACTGCACTTCTCTGCATTCCTTTGGCTGAAGCATATGAAGTTCTGAGACTATGTAGGTGTTAAAGTGCAGGATTTGATTGGTAGGAGGGAACTCATTATAAAGAATGGAATGACAAAATTATGCAAAACTTAGACTGCATAATGAGCAAGCGTAAAGAATATGAGGTAGTAGTTGAACATAGAAGGAGAAACATCTCTTTATTTAATGCACGTACGATCGTATGTAAAGTTGAGGCTAAGGCAAAAAGATATACGATAGGTTGGTGACTTTGGTGTAGGGACACTTTGTGATGTGTTAGCTGCAATGGGAGATGTGTGAAGATTAATACTATACATTCACGCCATCTTGTTTGATTTTTTTTGTCGATGTATAGTCTGCTAATTATTAGAGCTGTCAAAATGGGTCGTCTGGTCCGGCCCAACCCGGGTCCACCATGGGTTGGTCACTTAGTGGGTCAACCCAATCCGATTCACTTATTAGCGAGTCGAAAAAATTTGAATCCGGCTCGGTCCACCACGGGTTGATGGGTTAAACGGATTGGTTCACTAGCCCATTAATTTAAAAAACATAATTTTTTTTCTTAAGTCAGAAATTATATTTCAGATTAAAATTTAAATAAATTTGAATACAATATCAATATATTCCAAAATGATGCTAAACTCCAATACAAATCAAAATAAATAAATAAAAATACAAATTATTATCTAATATCAAAGCATTCTTGTGAATTACTCCATCTTTTATTAAATGCAATACTTTTTTCAGCAAATTAATTATACTTTTTTTCAATAATCATACTTTTATTAGTTGAAGCTAGGTTTCCATTTGCCAACCGATCAATGTGTTTGGTTAAAAAAATAGTCCAACATTGCAAAGTTCAACATAATGTGTCACTATGTGGGTTGTGGGCCAACCTGGCCTACTACTGGTTCAATTCGGTGAGCTGGGTTCTTGGTGGACTGGGTCAAAAATTGACCCATATTAAAATTTGTAAAAAAATTTTAATCCAACCCGGTTTGAACTCGTGGTGGACTGGGTTGGCCCACGAATTCTGACCCACTTTGACGGCTCTACTAATTATGGTCATGAATGCATGCATGCCTATCACTGTTTGTTCATAGCATAAATGTCAAATGCAGTGATAGTTTTAGGGTATGCTCAAAGTCTAGATAGAAGATACATACAACTAATATTTACTACAACTTTTGTCCTGTGAAACTATTTTAGGTTCGAAGATGAATTTGAGAGAGAATGAATAAATGGATGTTAGAGGATCTAAAGGTAAAATTTGTGGTGTTTGTTTTAAGAGATTTTGAGATAAAGATTAAGATATTTAAAAGTAAATTTTGTGAAAATTTGTAAATTATTGGATTAGATAAAAAAATGTTCTAATAGATTAAAATATAATATTACAATTTTATAATTATGATAAAAACTAATCTATAAATTATTAATATTATTATTTCAAATAAAAAAGTTAAGAAGATGAATCAAATAGAAATAAACTGGACAAACAATAAAGTAAGAAATATAAGCACCATATGCAGAGGAAAAGCTTCATGTACACAGTAAAAAGTAAAAAAAATTGCAAGTTCTGCACCATGAAATTATACATAAGAGTGTAGACCAATTTGGTAAAAGAACAAGTATTTACCTTCACATTCCCTCTCCAGATCAGAGATACTTTTTTCAACCCATCCCTTAAATCAGTGCCTGAAAACATATGCAAAAGTAATTTCGTCTGTAGGAACAGTATATGTGGAAGTAGATTTTATACTTTGTATTATTTCGAGTTGTGTAAAAGGGTTGGTGCTCATAAATATTGTTTTTCTTTCTTGACACATTACATATTCAAGAACTAAAAGTGACCACTAACATTCCTTATTTCATAGTAAATAAATCTTCCGAACAAAAAAGAGGTAAATCTAGAATGGTTTACAACTATAAACGTTTAAACGATAATACAGTTGAAGATGGATATACAATTCCGTCTAAAGAAATTTTTATAAATTGTATTAAAAATGCGAAATGGTTTTCAAAATTTGATCTCAAAAGCAGATTCCATCAAGTAAAAATGGAACCAGAATCTATAAAATGGACAGTCTTCTCCTGTTCTGAAGGATTATACGAATGACATGTAATACCTTTTATTCTTAAAAATGCTCCTGCAATTTTTCAAAGAAAAATGGATAACATCTTCAATGACTGCAAAACTTTTACATGTGTCTATATAGACGATATACTAGTTTTTTCTAAAACAAAAGAAGATCATTACCTTCATTTAAAACATGTATTATATAAACTTGAAAAATATGGTTTAATTGTATCAAAAGCAAAAGTGGAGATTTGTAAAAATTTCATAGAATTCCTTGGAACATAAATAGGTAATGGAACCATAAAACTTCAACCTCACATTTCTAAAAAAATCCAAGACTTTCCTGATAAAATGGAAGACATAAAAACCCTAAGATCTTTTTTAGGACTCTTAAATTATGCTAGAAGTTTTATCCCAGATTTGG
>Ga0209589_1002062_pt1 | contig 34340 bp, 38 predicted proteins | sample CowpeawhiteBW_FD_187525 | JGI IMG/M metagenome (GOLD analysis project Ga0209589, IMG submission 187525) | Root nodule microbial communities of legume samples collected from California USA - Cow pea white BW (SPAdes) (version 2) | ecosystem: Host-associated > Plants > Roots > Nodule | place: USA...
TCGCCAACTCGACCGCTTGCCGCCATCCTGCCATGATGAAACTCCTCGTTCAGTCAATCGCAAACGAGGAATCCACAAACAAACGTCCCGTTCCATCACTGCCAAGTTCACGGAATCGGTCGTCTAGGGACAATTTTCCTTAGGAACGCATCGGGAGCTTAAGGCTTATTCTAGCCGCGCTGACCCGGCGCGTTGCGGCAACTAATGGATTGTATGAGGAAGAACGCGAACAAGCGCCATGACGCTCGGACCGTTTGCTTTCGGCCTTCTCAATCCTTGCTAGGAGCTGTCACGGCATGGATGACGCATCAGAACGATCTTCCGAGCTTGTCCGAAGCGATTAGCCGCCTGGTTGAGCTTGGACTTGCATCCGATACCCACCAGGATCGACAGAAGCGGCGCGCCCGGAAAATGGCTGGCGATACGATAGATGGTATCGGCGACATGGCGACGACAGCAGAAAACCGCGCAAGCCGCAAGCGTGATCTGATCGATGGCCCCGAGGAGTTCGACCGGGTGCGGCTCGATCGCCGGAGAAACAACAGCGGAATCTGAGCGGGGGTAGCCGCCAAGATCGGGCCACCCGCTACACAAGATTGAGGATACACGATGAGGCAGCAATATGCCGCCATTGACGCGGCGAATAAGTTTTTCAAGGAACCGTCAGAGAATACCGCGACCGATTACGAGAAGGCGCAACTGGCCCTTCACGCGAATAGGGAGCGGCTGAAGGTTGAACGTCTGGCAAGAGAGGCCGAGCGGAAAGCCCAGCGCGACTGGGCGCAATAGTCGTGGTGCGATTCTACTTCGACATACGGCATGGGGAGGCACTCGCCGTTGACGAAGAAGGCCTGGATCTCGACAGCCAGCGGGCTGCCGAGATCGAGGCAGCTCTTTCTCTCGCTGATATTGCCAGAGAACTCGATCCGCGCGCGAGCAGCGAAGACCTGGCCATCGAAGTTCGGGATACCAACAGCGTCGTTGTCCGCGCGACATTTATTCGCGAGAAAGCTCGCCTCTTCAATTAGATCATCGAGAGCACGATAATTCCATCTTCGAGCTCGCCCGAAGCAAGACGTGCCCTAGCCTGACGCTCAAGCTCCGTTCGGTGCTTCTGGAGATAGCTTAATGCCTGCTTCTGGGTGCTGAATGTCGTGGCAAGCCGGCACAAATGCCGATTTGCGCCGGAGGCGAGAAAGAAGGTGATGGTTCCGTGATCCGGTTTGATCCTAGGCACGATCTGCAGTCTCCGGCATGTGACCGGCTCGTCGAGCTTCGCCTGCAGCGTCGAGCACGACTATCGCGCCTGTTTCTTCGAACGCTTCTTGAAAGTCGGCGCCGCCGTCAGACGAGCTTCCTCAGCTTCCTTTGCCTCACGGGCCTCTCGGAGGCGTGCCATGTTCTTGCGAACTTCGATGCCTTGCCTCTGCACGTCGGCCAACGCCCGCGCCCCTTCTTCTGCGGCCAGGCGCTTGCGTTCGACACGTGCGACGCTTTCGGGTGACAGTTCCGCCGTTTTCTTAGTCATCGTTCACCCGGCTCCGCAAACGACCAAACCCGCTCAATCCTGCGATTGAGCGGGCAGAGCCACCGTTTCAGTACATCCGTGAAACGGCGCCACGATATCAAGCCAGCGAGAGGTTCTCGGCGCTGACTTTGCCTCGCATCTTGTCAGTCTTGGTCTCGAAGCTGACCTTTTGGCCCTCTGCGAGGCCGGCGAGGCCAGCTCGTTCAACGGCGCTGATGTGAACGAACACATCGTTGCCGCCGTCGTTAGGCTGAATGAATCCGAAGCCCTTCTGGCCGTTAAACCACTTGACCGTACCTGTCGTCATTTTCTTCTCCAAAGCGCGCAAGCGCATCCCGCCCGACAATCAAGCGGCTATCTTCAACTTCGTCGATGTCATTGGAAAAGGAGCCCGCAGGCGCATTCAACAAGGCACAGCGGCTAATCGAACAAGTCGAATATATACTACTTTCACGAGTTTGCAAGGAGCGAAGCCAGTTTGTTTTGTTGCAACCGACTTCTTCTGTTCCAGCAAACCTGCGCCGCGCGTGTTCACTGACTATTGGCATACGTTGGCGATTGACAGTGCTGCGCGGCGGTGCTCACGTTCGGGCTACAAGGCTGCTCGCCTTTACAGACAAATGGCTCGGCCGAGCCGCGACGAACATCGCCGCACGATCCCTTCCAAAATCAGAACGAAGCGCCTGCGCAATTGGCTGCCTGCAGGACGTGTCGCATTCGCAGCCCGGGAGCATCAATTTGCACGTACTCGTCAGAGACAACAATGTTGAGCAGGCACTTCGTGTTCTCAAGAAGAAGATGCAACGCGAAGGCGTCTTCCGGGAGATGAAGCAGCGCCGTTCGTACGAAAAGCCGTCTGAGAGAAAGACTCGCGAAAAATCAGAGGCTGTTCGTCGCGCTCGCAAGCTCGCCCGAAAGCAGGCGATCAGGGAGGGATTACTCCCGGCTCCCCCGAAAAAGAAACCATTCGAACGGAAGCCGCCCTTGCCCGAGATCAAAGCCCGGGCGGAGTAGACGCAAGCTTGGTTGCGTAGGTCCCGCACTCGATGAACGTGTCCTTGAGGCTCTGCAGGCTTCAAAGGCCTTGCCACGACATCTTGCATGACGGTACTCGCTGGATAATTAATCGGCTTCTGGCCTTTTTGCGGACCTTCACTTGGGCGCGCGGCCTTGTCCGTCCCACGGCTATGAACTGACTTGGGACAAGCTAGCCTCTAAGAGTAGGTTTGACGCGTTCCGACTGCCTCTGCAGCTTCTTACGAATGGCTTGGCCAAATATCGCCTACCCTCCGCCGGTACCCTTATTACACGTTATCCGGGCTTCGTCCTCCTATGACTTCGGAGAGCAAGTCAGCGGTAATTTGCAGGCTGTTTCGCACTTCCTGAAGCCTCTGATTTGATGGAAACGCCGGCCGGCGCGATAACCTCAAGACGAACTCGAACACCCGATCCGAGTTGCGCATGAGCTGCAACAGATGCTCGCCGCTCGGACCGTTCGACCCCGAAAGCCAATTCTTAGCTGTTCTTTCGTTGGCGCCCGTCCATCGCATCGACGTCTTATGCGCTTGATGCGAGCTGCCAAGCTCGGACTTGAGAATATCGGCAATCACGCTCGCGTATGTGGACGAGGCCGAAACGCCCTCAGCTGGAAACTTCTTGCCCGTTTTCGGAAACATGTTTCCCCCCGAGCTAAGTTATAGTTTCACATAATTGATCATGCATTCTTGACCCTAGTGGGGCGACGATGTTGCAGGACACGTCTCATTCAGGCGCTGAACTCGAAATCCAGGGCGGCAAACTCGCTGCGGAATACGTGCGGATGTCGACGGATCACCAGCAATATTCAACGGCGATCGCCGCTTCCGTGGGAGAGATCGGGCTGGTCGAGCCGCCTGTGGTGGCGCGAAGCCGCGACAATCAGGGCACGTTCCTGCTTCTAGACGGCCATTTGCGGCTGGAAGTCTTGCGAGACCGCGGTCTGTTGGAGGTCGAGTGCCTGGTCTCGACTGAGGACGAGGCGTTCACTTACAACAAGCGCGTCAACCGCATCGCGATCATTCAGGAACACCGCATGATCCTGAAGTCATCGAGAACGGAGTGTCAGAGGGACGGATTGCCAAGGCGCTGAACGTCGATGTCGCCAGTACTCGCCGGCGACGCAAACTGCTCGACGGCATCTGCACGGAGGCGGTCGATTTGCTCAAAGAGAAGCACCTGACGCTCAACTCCTTCTCCGAGCTGCGCAAGCTCGCGCCCTTGAGGCAAATCGAAGCCGCCGAGCTGATGATCGCGATGAACAACTTCTCCAACAGCTATGTGCGCTCGCTGGTCGCGGCGACACCGCGCAATCAGCTGGCGGCCGGCTACACCCCGCGCGCTCCCAAAGGCCTGTCGGATGAGCAATTGTCGTTGATGGAGCGGGAGTCTGCCTCGCTCGCCCGCGAGTTCAAGGTGGCCGAACAGACCTACGGGACCGACCACCTCGACTGGTGCTCGCGGTTGGCTATGTCTCAAAGCTGCTGCGCAACGGCAGGGGGGGTCGGCTATCTCGCCAAGCACTTCCAGGAATTGCTGTTTGAATTCCAGCGCATCACCGAATCCGAGGCCAATGCGGCTTGATGTGCTCAGATGCAATTGAGTCGATTTGGCCGCATTCGCGTATGCGTTGCTTGGAAGAAGCCGGCCAAAGGCCGACGTTCTGTCTTGGTCCGCTTATTAGCATGCCGGCGAAATTCGTGGGTTGGAGGAGGCATCGACATCATCAAATGCAATTCGTCGAGGGCGCTGCATTCGCTGGCGTTCATCGGATGTTATTTCCGCCCCTGTCCGGCCCCAGCGTCAACTCCAGATTGACACATCGGAACTGGCGTGAACGCCGGAGCGGGGTCTCAAAAGCAACCAGGCGGGATCGTCACGACGCGCTGCCCGGATGGGCTGGCACCGTGAAGTGGAAAGTCGCGCCATGGGGCGCATTGGAGGTCACCCACAAGCGCCCGGCATGCGCTTCGATGATCGAGCGGCAGATCGACAGTCCCATCCCCAGACCGCCAGGCTTCGTCGTGTAGAAGGGGTCGAAGATGCGCTTGAGAGCGTCCGGGGCCAATCCTGGTCCCGAATCCTTCACCGCGACGATAATGCCGTCAGATTCGGCCCGAGCGGTCGTAATGAGCACGCTTCGCGATTCCCTCGCGACCGTGCCCATGGCTTGGATGGCATTGACCATCAGGTTGAGGATCACTTGCTGCAATTGGACGCGATCACCTTCGACGAGTGGCAAACCGTCTCCGAGCTCCGTCTGCATCGCGACGTCGTTCTTCACCGCTTCGCTGCGGGCGAGCTCGATCACGTCCCGGATCGCCTCGTTGATATCCAGGCGATCCTTCAGTGGCGGTGCTTTTTTGATGAGATCACGTATACGCCTGATGATGTCGCGGGCTCGATCAGTGTCGTTCACAACATAACCGAGCGTGTCCCTGGCTCTCTCAACATCCGGCGGGTTTCTGTCCAAGAAATGCAGGGCGGCATCGGCATTCATCGATGCGCCAGCGATCGGTTGGCTTACTTCATGGGCGATCGAGGCCGTGAGCTCACCCATGGTGGCGAGGCGGTTCGCATGCGCCAATTCCCTTTGCACCTCCCGCAAGGTCTCTTCGGCCCGCTTGCGCTCGGTGGTGTCCCGTCCGACGCCGCGGTAACCGATGAAGCGCCCTGCATTGTCGAGGACCGGCAGTCCCGAGATGGACACGTAGCGTTTGCCGCCGTCAGGCGTAGGCCGCGCCAGCTCGAAATCACGGAACGGCAGGTGGGCATCGAGCGTCTCCCGGTGCTTGCGCCAGGCCTCCGCGTCAGGCTCCAAATAGGGCACTTCCCACCACGTCTTCCCAATTTCAGAGCCAGGCGCCGGCGCGTCGGCAAGACCTTCGCCGAACTCCTGGCGGGTGAAGCGATGCTGCGCATCGGATTCCCAGTACACGTCGAAGGAGAATTGTACGAGGGTGCGAAAGCGCTCCTCGCTCTGCCGCAGTGCCTCTTCCGACCGCTTGCGCTCCGTCAGGTCGACGACAAAAGAGACGCCGTAATCTCGTCGCTCGTCAAATGCAGCCATGCCGATCAACACGGGCACGCGGCTGCCGTCCTTGCGGAAATATTCCTTCTCGAACGGCTGCACGCTCCCCATCATCTTTAGCTCCGGGATCCACAATCGCACGTGGCGGTCGAGCCACTCCGGCGGTGTAAGGTCAGTCCAGCGTAGGCGGCCCGAAATGAGATCCTCGCGATCGTATCCTACGATGCGGAGAAACGCATCATTCGCCTCCAGAATCCGACCTCCAAGCTCCCAGATGATAATCCCGATGATGTTGGCCTCGACCAGGCGCCGAATCCTAGCCTCGCGTTCTCCGAGATCCTGGTACAGGTGAGCATTCTCCAGCGCGATTGCCGCCTGTGAGGCGAGCAGTTTTAGCACCGCGATCCGACCCGGCGCGAAGACATGCGCAGCCAGATTGTTTTCCAGGTAAAGCACGCCGATGAAATTGGCATGAGCGATCACCGGCAGGCCGAGAACAGAGCGCGCTTGGCGCTGAATGATGTAGGGATCCGCTGAAAACGGTTTCTGGGCTGCGGCATCATCGAGAATGATGCTCTCCCGCGTACGTAAGATGTAGTGGAGGATCGCCTCCGGCAGGAGCGCTGCAGTCACGGGCTCGTCGCGCAGCTGCACGACGACCGTGTCGCCGTCGGTGGCCGCTTCGGCGGCAATTCGCAACTCGGCCCCGTGCGACAGAACCAACAGGCCGCGCTCGGCGCCCGCGTGCTCGATAGCGGTGCGCATGACGGTGATGAGCAGCTTCTCCCGGACTATTGCGCCCGAGACCGCTTGCGACAACTTGATAACGGTGGCGAGGTCGAGCTGCTCCAGGGGGGTCCCGATCGTGCTCGTCGGGCCGGGCGCCGCTGTTTCCTCTGCCAGGTCGGCATAGAGGCGGTCGAGTTGCCGCACCTTGCCATCAGCCCCCCACCGTAAATAAGCACGCCGAGCGTCGGCCAAGTACGCACGAGCAATTCTCTCAAACCCGCGCGCCGCGTAGAAGCGTGCGGCGAGTTCGTTGGCAAGCGCGTCGTTTTGAACAAAGCCATTGGCGCGGGCCGAGCGGATGGCGTGTTCATAGAGGCGCTCGGCATCGAGCTCGCGGCCCTCCAAGCGGGCGACCTCCGCCTCGACAAGCGCAGCGCGATTCTCGAAATTCTCCGGACAATTCTTTGCCCAGATTTGGATCTGTCGCCGATGCGACGCCAGTGCCTCAAGGTACTCCTGGTGCTGGGCAGGCGCGGCGGAGGCGCAGGCCATCGCGAGGGACAATGCACCATAGAATTCGTATTCGGCAGTTTCGAGCTGCGATATAGACGTCCACAGCAGCCGCTGCGCCCTTTGAGACGCCTCAATCGCAGCCGCGTAGTCGCCTGCAAAAAAGCGCGCCTGCTGCTTTCGGATCCAATACCAGCAGTCCGCTCGCATGAGGTTGGCATTCTCGGCGAACCGGCGCTCCGTCTGAAGCTCTTCAAACTGCTCATCGTCGAAGGAGCCGAATTTCGAGGTCAGCCCCCGCAGGGTCCGGATGAGCTGCAGTTGGCTGACGACAACGTCAACGACCAGCCCGAACTGTGCCGTTTTCGCAAATGCGAGGCCACTCTCGACTTCGCGTTGCACCTCCGCGAGCGGGTCACCAGCCGCGAGCAGATTCGAATTCAGATTGACGCGGGCGTACGCGGCGAACGTGAGGTCGCCGGTTTTGTTTGCGACGTCGAAAGCCCGAAGCAGCGAATCACGCGCACTCCGGACATGTCGCGTCCATGGTGCGAGGTGCGCTCCGAAGAGCATGTAGGTCTGCGCATGAAATCGCGTCAATCCGCGCCGTTCGACCAATTCATATCCGAGCAGACCAAATCGAAATCCCGTCTCGTAGTCGCCGAAGCGAGGACCGGCAATCATCCCAAGCCTCATATAGGCAACGCACGAGGCATCGCAGTTTCCGTGCTCAAGGCTGAGATTAACCGCTCGGCAAACGGTCAAGGAAAAGAGGTTCAAATCCGTGAATAGTGCAGGCGGCAGCAGCCTGGTCAGCACGCCCAGAGTCGCGAGAGACACCGGATCACTCATTAAGGGCAAATCGATCAGTGCTTCGATACGGCGCCCGCCAAGTTGGGACCGGACGCGGTCGTATTCACCTCGCGCCTCCTCCTCGGTGGGATGGGGTGGCCAGTCGATGGTCAGGTGGCGGAGGTAATCGAGAGCAACAGCAATTGCATCGCTACTCCGATCGAGCCTCGTGTATAAGTCGATGCGCAGGCTTGAGACCGTGGCTAACTCGACCGGGCCGGCCGCACGGGCTGAGAGAGCCATCAGGCGTCGCTCCGCTTCCGCCAGCGCGCCGGTCAGAAACTCGCATTCTGCCCGGTTGATCTCCAGCGAGAAGGCAAGTTCATGCCTGCTATCCCAGCGATCCTCCGGCAACAGGGTCGCGCCGGCATTCAGATAAGTCAGTGCCGAGTCATAGGCGGTGGACGCTTTGGCGCGCTTGGCTGCGAGCAGGTTCAGCTCGGTCAGCTTCGCTTGTTCGTCTCGTGAGGTGATCAACGCAACGCCGCGGTTGAGCTGATTGACAATGTCGAAGATCACGTCCCCATGCTGTTCTGTGGGAGTATTCGCCGCGAGCAGCCGGCCGATGGCGAGATGGGCTTCCGCACGCTCGGCTTCCGGTTTGCTTGAATAGGCGGCTTCCTGCACCCGGTCGTGGGTGAATCTGTAGTAGCCTTGCCGTCGCTCGACCAGCTCCTCGTGCGCGGCTTGCCACAGCGCTGCGTCGACTTCAGCCGCCGATCTTCCCAGAACAAGGGCCAACAGCGTGATCGTGGCGGTGTTACCGAGACAGGCGAGCTGCTGCAACGCTTCCCGCGTGTTGGCCGGAAGGCGCGCGAGTTTGCCGACCATGAGGTCCACCACATTGTCGGTATAGCCCTTGGCGCGAATGAGATCGAGATCCCACGTCCAGCACGACGACGTATGATCGAACGCAAGCAAACGCTCCTCGACGAGCTCGTAAAGAAACTGGATGGCGAAGAACGGATTGCCGCCTGCTTTCTCCTGCACTAACTGCACCAGGGACGCGGCATACCTCGGGTCGCAACGCAACGAGTCGGCGATCAGCTGCCCGACATGCTCGGTGGCAAGCGGCGCCAGCGCGATTTCCTCAACCATGCCGCTGCGGTTCTTGATGGCCGCGATCTTGCGCCGCAGAGGATGCGCGGCGTCGACCTCGTTATCGCGGTAAGCGCCGATCATCAGCAGATGGCTCACATCCGCCTGAGTCAGCAGATCCTCGAGCAGGTCCAGCGTCGCTGAGTCGAGCCATTGCAGGTCGTCGAGGAATAGCGCCAGCGGATGCTCCGGTCGCGCGAACACGCCGATGAACTGCCGCACCACTTGGTGGAAGCGCCTTTGCGCATCCTGCAGAGCCAGGTCGGGCACCCGCGGCGGCTCGCCGATGATAAGCCTCAGCTCGGGGACGAGGTCCACCAATAACCCGCCGTTCGGGCCTAACGCCTTGTGCAGGGCATCGCGCCAGGGCGCCAGCTCGACCTCGCTCTTCGCCAGAAGGCCCCGGAGCAGGCTGCGGAACGCCTGCGCCAGTGTGGCATAGGGAATGTCGCGCTTGTATTGGTCGAATTTGCCGTCGGCGAACAGGCCGCGCGAGGGCACCAGCACCTTGTGCAGCTCGTTGACGACAGCTGACTTGCCGATGCCGGCGTATCCCGAGACCAACACCAGCTCAGGCGTGCCGCTCTGAACCACGCGGTCGAAGGCCGCGAGCAAGACTTCGATGTCTCGCGCGCGCCCATAGAGCGTCTCGGGGATGAGCAGCCGGTCCGGGATGTCGCGCTCGCCCAGGGGGAAGTCATCAATCCCCTGCCGAGCCTCCCAGGCGGCGAGGCAGCGCCGGAGATCGCTCTCCAGACCGGCCGCGGTCTGATAGCGCTCCTCGGCGGTCTTGTGGAGCAGCTTCATGATGATGGCCGAAAGGAAATTGGGCACTTGCTTCCGACGCTCGGCGGGCGGCACAGGCCTCCTCGCAATATGGCAGTGCACCCATTCCATCGGATCGGCTGCGGTAAACGGGGGCGCGCCGGCGAGCATCTGATAGAAGGTGACGCCCAGCGCGTATAGATCACTGCGCGCGTCGATCGAGCGGTTCATTCGTCCGGTCTGCTCGGGTGCCATATAGGCGAGGGTGCCGGCGATGGTTTCAGGCGGTTCGGGTGATTGGCGCTCGCGCCGGAGTTGCGAGGCAATGCCGAAACCCGTGAGTTTGACTTCGCCGGTCGCGCGATTCACGATGATGTTGTGCGGCTTAATGTCTTTGTGCACGAGCCCACGCTGATGGACCTTGCCTAGAGCCGCCGTGATGTGGACGGCGAGATGCAAGAATGTTCCCACTTCCATGGGCGCTTGGAGCTGGCGCTCCACCGGCTCGCCGCCGGGATCCTCGAGCAGCAGCACGGGTCGGCCGCCCTCATTGACCAGTTCGAGCGGCCGCAAGGCCCACGCGCTGTCGAGTTCGTCCTTTAGTGCATATTCGTGAGCCAAGCGATCCCGGCTCGTTGATGGGGCGTGCTCGGCAGGAAGCACGGCCAGCACAGTTTTGCGGCCACCATCGGAGCCCTGGCGCGATGCCCGGCAAAAGATGCGGTCGTCGTCCTTCCATAACACCTGGAAGTCGCTGTCCATGCGCGCCGAACCGAAAGACTGGGCAATGTACGCCTCTAGATTTTAGAAGAGGCACGCAGGCCATATCCCGCGCGTAGGGCAGCTTACTGCTAAAAACACAGCGTGGCCCACTCCCATTTTTGGACAGCATTTCTGCCTGTAAGAAGATCGTTCAGCGAGCCGGCCTCGGTGCGGTCGCATCTATGCCTATGTCCCAGTTGGGTAAAGCGGGCGTAAGCTTGGCATAAGCCGGCCGTTGGCCGAGGTGATCCGGCAAGCACTGTCCGCCCTACCTTCGAAAGCAGACGTAGTCGGGGAACAAGCAAAGGGAAGCTCCGGGCTAAAAGGCAGCATCGGGAGCTAGTGGCGCCAGAAGCAGACCCTCACTCCGGGAGACGCCGCCTTTCACGTTGGGCAAACTTGGACAACCCCTATGCTGTTGCCGGGTTAGGAAGTAGCGCTGACCTGTCATCGAGAGCTTACGGACTTTGAAAGTTGCGGATAGCTTTCCGCGGGCATGGAAGTCCATGCCGGACATGTCAGCCCAAGGCAGCGGAATCTGCAAGGAGAGATTCCGTCACTATTCGACTACGGAGCGAATTGTCCGCGCGCCGCTGCTTGGTGACGCCCGCCGCTGCTTGGTTTACTTCTTGTCGGCGTTGGCTTCCGTGGGCGGCGGTGGCGGCTTGATGGCCGCCGTCAGCATGCGGATTTTCCACTGGCCGCCTTCCTTAACGTAGACGGCGGACCAAAACAGCTGACGGAGTTTCGGCTCGACATTGAAGGTGACATCGACATCGCCCGCCGCCAATGCCATGTCGTTGCCTAGCGGTTGGGCATAGTTGACCTTGACGGCTATCTTGTCCTCACCGCCCTTGAAGTAGTCTTCATAGGTCGCCTTCAGATCGGTTTTCACCTCTCCAACCACGTTGACTTGGATGCCGTCCTTTGAATAGAGCGACGCAACACACGCGCCATCGTGCTTGGCGACGCAGTCGGTATAGGCCGCGCCTATTTTCTCCAGCTCGGACTTGATGTCCTGCGCCAATGCAGGAATTGCCATAGCCGACACCATCGACGAGAGAACCAATGGTCGCAACATGGTTGATGTCCTCCGGTTATCGGCGCAACTGCCAGCGGAGTCAGGCGTGAGTAGGACTGTCAGTCCGGCCGCTGCGCCTTACAAGTAGGTCTACAGGGCAGATTGAAGGTTCAAGGGAGGTCGATGTATCGTATCGTGGCACGTGGCGTAGACCGCTGAAGTCGCCTTCGGGCCAATATGCGACATCATCCGTATGGGCAATTCCGAAGTCCCGTCGTACAATTGACTACCAAGTGCAATTAGTATCCAGGTGGATTGCTAATGGTGCAAGAGCGGCCAGTCCGAGTTGAGCGTCGGTTGGCGGCGATTTTGGCCGCTGACGTAGTAGGCTATTCGCGGCTTATGCATCGTAACGAGGAGGCCACGCACGCCAAACTGACTACGCTCCTCACGGATGGTATTACACACGCGATCTCTGAACACGGGGGGCGCATCGTCAAGAATACCGGCGACGGGTTCTTGGCAGAGTTTCCGAGCGCGGTGGAAGCGGTTCGGGCTGCTGTGCAGTTCCAGACGCGCATCAGAGAACTTACCGTTGCCGATGCGGCAGACGGACGAATTGCCTTCCGTGTCGGCATCAACGTCGGCGACGTGATTGTCGAGCCGCATGACGTTTTTGGCGATGGGGTCAATATTGCGGCACGGCTCGAGAGCATTGCAGAACCAGGCGGCATCTGCATCTCGTCCTCCGCCTACGATCATGTCCGCGGGAAGGTAGGGGTCGAATTCGCCGATCTGGGCGTCCAGAACCTCAAGAATATCCCGCTTTCGGTTCGGGCCTATGCGGTGGTCCAGGATGGGCTCAGCTCGGCGCCAGGGCCGTCGCGAGCGAAGCTCGACCTGCCGTCTCCCCCTCGTCTTTCTATCGTCGTGCTGCCTTTCGCCAATCTCAGCGGTGATCCCGAGCAAGACCATTTCGCCGATGGTGTGACCGACAGTTTGACCACTGACTTGTCGCGGATCAGCGGCTCGTTCGTGATCGGCCGCCATACGGCATTTACCTACAAGGGAAAATCGGTTGACCTTAAGAAGGTCGGGCGTGAGCTAAACGTCCGCTACGTGCTCGAAGGCTCTGTGCAGCGGAGCGGCAAGCGACTCCGGCTCAATGTACAGCTGATCGATTCGGAAACGGAAAATCACCTTTGGGCCGAGCGGTTCGACAAGCCGGTCGCCGATCTCTTTGACATGCAGGACGAAATCGTGGCGCGACTGGCGAACGCGCTGAATGCCCAAATGATTGCAGCGGAGGCGCGCCGGGCAGAACGTTCTGTAAATCCCGATGCGATGGACTTGAACTTTCAAGGTTATGCCTGGTCATACAGGGGCGTGGAGCACATGAGCGAGGCGCGCAGCTTTTTCGAACGCGCCTTGGCAATCGATCACGGAAGTGTCGGAGCATTGGTCGGCTTGGCGCTCGTTGATCTAACGATCGGAGCTTCCCTGCTGGCTGATAACCGAGTCGCGTACCTTTCGGCAGCCGAAGCAAATGCGATCAAGGCGCTGTCATTGGCCCCGGACCACGCAGTAGCCCACAGGATCCTGGGAGGGGCTTACATTTTTACAAACCGGTCCGCGCAAGGGATCGCTGAATGTGAGCGGGCCTTGGAGATTGATCGCAATTTGGTCGGTGCTCACAGCGCCATTGGTATCGCAAAGTTCTTTATGGGTCGCGGTGCTGAGACAGAAGGCCATATCGTCGAGGCTCTCCGTCTCTCCCCTCGCGATATCTTTGCCCACCGCTGGATGCATATTGCTGGCATGGCCAAGATACTGATCGGCGCAGACACAGAAGCCGTCGCTTGGCTACGGCGAAGCATTGAGGCCAATCGCAACTTTCCTGCGGCCCATTTCTGGCTCGCTGCGGCCTTGGGCCTGCTTGGCGAAAGAGATGAGGCGCGAAGCGCCGCAAAGGTTGGTCTTAAGCTCGATCCAGGCTTTACCATCAGCCGCTTGCTTGTAAGCGAAGCAAGCAACAATCCGACATATCTCGCCGAACGAGAGCGCGTCTGCGAGGGCATGCGCCTGGCCGGGGTGCCGGAGGGATGATGTCGCCCATTCGAGACCGATTCAGCTGGTCGTCATGCCCATCATTCCGCGGACCTCTGATGTCGCCTGCGCTCCTCCATAGAGCATGACGCCGAACGGGGGCGATGGTTGCGGGGAATCTTGAAAAATCTGAGCTGAAATTAAGGCACCTAGGACGCTCCGATCCATTCAGAACATCCCGATCAGGATGAAAAGGCCGATCTCAATCACGAAGGTCACGGCCATGATTGCGACCGTGAGAAACACATCGCTCACCGGGAGGGGGGTCATGGCACGCCTCGCACGTTGCGAAGCCCCGAAGCCCACTAGCCAACCCAGCGATCGCGGGAATGTTTCAGTTCCAAGCGGTCTTGGAGATCGCTAGCGCATTTCGAGTTCGCTGATTGCCTGCGCTGAAATCTGTGCAGGGTCTTTGATCCCGGTTTGAACGATCTTGATGATTGTCTTCGCCACCAACTCCGTGAGCGGATCATCGCGATCTTGAACACACAGGGTGCGTAACGTTTGCTCGTAAGCCTTTGTAATACAGGCAATCTCCTTCGGTGCCATACCGTGGGTTTGCAAATGCAGGTAGATCCCATGTCTCGCCCTCCAGCACGCCGATGAGGTCGCGACGAAGTCGCCGTCGAGCATCAGCTGATCCGGAGTCGAGCCGCGCGGCGCGATGAAGGCCGTTCTCAGTAGGTTCTCAGTAGATCTACTGAGAGTAGAACAGATCCAGTATCCTACTTGAGAGGGGTGCGCAGCGCTGCTGCGCCAAGCGATCCCACTTCATCGCGTCGACTATTGGACCATCGAATGGAGCCTAGCATATTCAACCTAAGCCACCCGTACAGATGATGCAGGCAGAACCGCTCTGGACGCGGCGCGGCGGCCTAAAGGTCGGCTTCGGGTTCACAGAAGCCGATATCCCACGCTCCTCGAATGATACTCGCCTAACGAGCCATTAGCAGACGTCAGTTTAGGCGAGATCGTGATCGATGTCGTGGAGCAACCTCGAAGACAAATTCCGCTCCCTATCGGCAATCGTCAAGGCAACCGCGGCTTCTTTGAGCCCTGCCCTTTCTGGCGGCCCGATATGTCACCTCTGGCCACCGTGCGGCGCAGTGTTTTGCGCTCCATGTTCAAGAGCGCTGCATCTTCACCAGCGAAAGCAGCTTGCAATCCGAAAATGCTGCGCGGACTTTTTCGGGAAGGTCTTCGTAGGCCGATTTTTGGATCATGTGCTCGCGCTTCCCGCGACAGCCAGCACTGCAAGCGGCGAATCCTAGCCGCGAATCGCGCGAGGCCTCCGGTCAGGCACATCCTCATGTCCTGCGCAGTTTTCAATCGGTGTAAGCCTAGCTGCCAGCGAGGGTTACATGAATGGCGAAATGGCAGAGTAGATCGAAATCGAACTCATCCTCAATGGGTTAGCACGTAAGCCTCCTCAAATTGGCCTAATCTGACCCTCGCTGGCAGTCAGGGCTAAATCGCATTTGCGCCCGGGACAGCAGCCGGGCGCTGCTCTTCCCGTACGGACAACGGCGGGCCGAGCGCTCTAGGCCGCGGACTGATTAAGGGGAGCCATAGCCCGATTGATGCAAGTTGAACGAAGGCAAGATAGTTGGTGGCAAGCCTCTCGTAGCGCGTCGCAACCCGACGACATTGTTTAATCCTGTTGAAGAACCGCTCGATCCGGTTGCGAGCGCGGTAGAGATACGGGCTGAAGCAGATTGAATCGCTGCGATTGCTTTTCGGCGGGATTTGGCCCGCGAGCCCCCAGTGCGCGAGTTTGAATCACAGGGGCCGACCAAACGGAGGGCCTGGCCGCAGTCATCGGTCACGGTGGAAGTAACGTCCATGATTCCGCGCAATTCGATCGATGCGCGATGTCCGCTGCTACGAAGGCTTAGGGATTTCCAACAGCCTAAATCCTAGCCCGCCTTGCGCAAAAGATGTGCAATCAATGATTGCTGTAACGCAAATTTCAACTAAATCTTGGTAAAAAATTTACTGGCTGGCCTGCAGCATGACGGCGTTTAGGAAACATCATCTTCCAATATTTTCCATTTGTGCTGTCGCTCATTTCGCAGGAGTCGCTTGCCATGCTTTCGCGCTATTCGATCAGGAGCAAACTCGTCGTCTTTATTTCTTTGCTCCTTCTCGTGTTCGGCGGCACTGGCCTGCTCGCCATCAGCAACATGCGGCTCATCCAGGGGGGCGTCGCTGAGTTCCAATCCCGTTGGCTGCCCGCAGTCCGCCTGCTCAGTAACCTCAGAGCCTACACCATCCGGTACGGCAGTGTCGTGCGCGATCACATTCTGGAATCCGACTCCGCGAAGAAGGCCTCAGCCGAGAAGCTTCTTGCCGATCTGACACGCGACATCGAAAAGGAGGGCGCCGCCTACGAGCTGCTGCTCTCCTCTCCGGAAGAGCGCAAGCTTTACACGGACTTCCAACAACTCTGGAGCGCGTATGTCGCGCAAGTTCCAGACGTGCTCTCTGCGTCCCGCAGGAATGATATTGCCACTGCCAGCGATCTGATCGTTCATCAAATGCAGCCGCTGCGTCAGGACAGTGGACAGGCCCTGCTGAAGGCAATGGACATCAACAACAAGCGTGCAGCGGCCGCTGGTCAGAGTGCTGAGCAGACCTATGCCTTCGCATTTGCTCTCATTGTTGGGACTCTTATCCTCACCTTGGTACTCAGTTCTATCGTCGGCCTATTGCTGTTGCGCGACATCTCAATGGGGATTAGATCCATCATTGCGCCAATGCGGGCATTGGCCAACGGCGATGTTACCGTGGTGGTCCATAGCCGGGCCAAGCATACCGAGATCGGCCAAATGGCCGCTGCCCTGCAGGTCTTCAAAGAGTCCCTCATCGCAAAGCAAGCCGCGGACAAGCTGGCCGCAGCAGAGGCCGAGGCCAAGATCTTACGCGGTCAGCGGATCGACACGATTACCGGCGGGTTCCGATCAATGATGGGCGAACTCGTCGCCGCGCTCTCCACCTCCTCCGGCGAACTGGAAGCGGCTGCAGAGACTCTATCTAAGACCGCTGATACAGCCCTGCATATTTCGGCAACAGTGGCGGCGGCGTCCGAAGAAGCATCTCTCAATGTTCAGACTGTCGCGTCAGCTACTGAGGAGATGACATCGTCCGTTAACGAGATCGGCCGACAGGTCGCGGCATCGACCAAAATCGCGAGCGAAGCGGTTGGTCAGGCTGCAGAAACCAATCATCGGATCCAAAAATTGTCCACGGCAGCAACGCGCATAGGCGATGTTGTCAGCCTTATTACGACCATCGCAGGGCAAACCAACCTATTGGCTCTGAACGCGACGATAGAAGCCGCGAGGGCTGGAGAATCCGGCAGGGGCTTTGCGGTCGTTGCTTCCGAAGTTAAAGCCCTCGCCGGCCAGACCGCGCGGGCGACCAGCGAGATAAGCGAGCAGATCAGCGAAATACAAACCGCAACGCAGGAATCAGCCGACGCGATCAAACATATCAGCACAACAATAGATCGCATTTCGGCGATTACGGCCGCAATTGCCGCTGCCGTGGAAGAGCAGGCCAATACGACCGGAGACATTTCGCGTAGCTTGCAGCATGCCGCCCGGGGAACGGCACAAGTCGCTTCGAACATAACTGAAGTAAAACAGGGCGCAGTCGAGGCAGGATCAGCATCCTCGCAGGTGCTATCGTCCGCGCAGTCTCTCACGAGAGAACGCAGTCGCTTGGAACACGAAGTCCAGAGATTTCTCTCTGCCATCCAGGCCGCTTAAGCGCGCATTTCGAGTCATTTCCAGTGCCGCATATTCAACAATCACGCCAGCAATCCAAAAATAGATCTGGAGATAGCCATGGGGACGGTCGTTCATTTCAAGCCAGCTGGTCGGCCGCTATTACCGTTCGAGGTCCAGGAAGGTGAGCGCGTTCTTGCGGAGGCACTGGACAGACTCACGAAAGCGAGGCTGTGGACCGCCGTTGGGCATCTCCAGACAGCCCTGATAGGCGCCGACAAAATTCGCGACCGACTGCCGGCCGGACCGGTCAAGGATGATTTCGAGCAGAAGCTGGCCGCGCTTATACGGCACTTCTCCCAGTTGCGCGAACAGGTCGAGCAATTGTAGCCTCATAATGGAGACAACAGTTCGGAAGCCAATGACTTCGCCAAGAGGCTCATCGCGTCATTTGCTTCGATTGCACAAAGGTGGCGGGTACCAGAGCGAAGCCGGGATCGACGAAGATTCATGAGTACGCGGTCTGGATCGGTGGAGTGGAAATAAATAGCGAAATCGGCCAGAGCGTTTTCCGGTCGAAAGGAGGCTTGAGTTGCACGGGCCGCCAAGCAACTGGTAGACCTAGTATTTGATAAATTGTTGGCTGCCCGTGCTCGTGCAGCGGCCGGGAAAAAAATCCCTGAATGAGAGTGGGCCATCATGCAAAGCAAAGCCGAAGTTTGGCTTTGGAAATCGCGTGAACAGGCCGTCCGCCAGCATGGCCTTGGCGCCCAACACAATTTCTTCGGCCGGCTGGGCGATGAACATCAGCATGTCAATCCTCGTTCTCGAACGCCGACTCGAGCAGCACCGAAGTCACGTAATCGTTTACGATTTCGTTACCTTCGATGGTAACGAGCTCTTGTGGAGTCTTGTGCATTTTGCATCCCACAGGGGGCTGCATGAGCACATCAATCCGTTTCAAGGCGCGCACGCGCGCGCTGGTTCGTCGCTGGAGCGGGGCGCCGCTGACTTGGCTGATCGTTGGCGGGTTCGTGCTAATGGCCGCGACCGCGATCGGCACGGCGCTGACTGTCGATCGCTTTCGTCGGAGCGCGATCGAAAGCGGACGCGCCAGCCTCGAGAGCACCGTGCGACTCCTTGCGCGGCATTTTGACCGTGAGTTTGCAGATTTCTCGGTACTGCAGAAGAGCATCATCGTGGAGCTCGAAAGCCATGACATCGATTCCCCGGACACGTTCCGGAGCGAAATGGCGACGCTCGCCATGCATGAGGTGCTGCGCGCCAAGGCCAGCGGTTGGTCCGATATCGCCGGGGCCAATGTGTTCGATTCCAATGGCGTGTTGATCAACTCGTCGAAGCGCTGGCCGGTCGCCGATATCAAGATCTCCGATCGAGGCTATTTCAACCGCCTGAAAAATGATTCGGCCTCGCAGGAAGAGGTCGAGGTCGTTCCCGGTCGTTTCGGCAGCGGGCAAGCAATTGTATTCGCCAGACGCATCTCTGGCCCGCGCGGAGAATTCCTGGGCGTCGTGTCCCGTGCGATCACACCGGACCTGCTGGAAGAGTTCTTCGCCTCGACAGGTCTTAGCGGAGAGTCTTCCATCGCGATGCACCATCAGAATGGGCAGTTGCTCGCACGCGTTCCACATGTCGACGCGATGATCGGCCAAAACTTCCATAGAGGTTCGGCTGAGCAGATGGCTGTCTTCGACCGTACTTTCGTCACCACCCAGCTCGCAAGCCCGGTCGACGGCAAGGATCGACTGGTCGCCTCGCAGATGCTCACTGACGAGCCGCTGGTCGTGGTTGCGACCAGGACATTAGATGCGACGCTCGTGACCTGGCGCACGCAGACAAAATTCTTCGTTACCGTGGCGGTGGTATCGATCTGCCTATTGGTCCTAACGCTCTATTTGATCTTCCGCCAGATGACGAGGCGGCTTTCAATCGAGAAGCAGCGATTGGATACCGCGATGAACACGATGACGCAGGGTCTCCTGATGTTCGACCAGGACGAGCGGCTCATCGTCTGCAACCGCCGTTATATTGAGATGTACGGGCTGTCGGCCGACGTGGTGAAGCCGGGCGCCTATTTCCGCGACGTGATCAAGCATCGGCACGACACCGGCTCATTCTCCGGTGACGTCGATTCCTATTGCGACGGCATCTTAGGTACCGTCGGCCGCTTGCAGAGCTCCGTCGTGGAGACCCGTGACGGCCGGCTGATCGAGATCAGGAATCAACCGAGCGCCTCGGGCGGATGGCTTGCCACCCATGAAGACGTCACCGAGCGCGTCCGCGCCGACGAACGAATCGCGCATATGGCGCATTACGACGCACTGACCGATCTCCCCAACCGCGTGCTGATGCGCGGGCACCTGGAACGCCGGGTGGCGGAGCTCGCCGAGGGCAAGCCGTTCGCGATCCTCTATATCGACGTCGACGAATTCAAAGGCGTTAATGACTCGCTCGGGCACGAGATCGGCGACGAGCTGCTGCGCCAAGTCGCAAACCGCCTCCGCAGCTGCGTTGGCCCACACGATCTTGTCGCGCGGCTTGGAGGCGACGAATTCGCGGTCATCAAGGCGGACACTGGCGACCGAGCCGAGTTAACGGTGTTGGCGGATCAGATTTTGAAAACGCTGCGCGCGTCCGTGTACTGCAAGGGTCAGGAGATTTCGATTGACGCCAGCATCGGCATAGCAATCGCGCCGGAACATGGCGACAATCTCGAAGAATTGCTTAAGCGTGCGGATCTGGCGATGTATGCCGCGAAATCCGATGGCCGCCGCACATTCCGCTTTTTTGCAGCGGAATACGACGCCAAGGTCAGGCAGCGACGTCAGCTCGATTTCGATCTGCGGCAGGCACTCGCCAATAGCGAATTCGAGGTGCACTACCAGCCACTAGTCGATCTCGCGGCCAACGTCGTGACAGGCTGCGAGGCGCTACTCAGATGGCATCACCCCGAACGGGGCATGGTTTCGCCTGCAGAGTTCATCCCGCTCGCCGAGGAGATCGGCCTGATCGGCGAGATCGGCGAATGGGTGCTGAAACAGGCCTGCACTGAGGCTGCGAACTGGCCGGGCCAGATCCGGGTCGCAGTCAACGTTTCGCCGGTGCAGTTCCGCTCGAAGACACTGGCGCTCAATGTCGCCGCTGCACTGAACGAATCCGGCCTGGCGCCGGGACGGCTGGAGCTTGAAGTTACCGAAACGGTCTTGATCCGCGATGACGAAGAGGCGCTCACGATCCTACAGCAACTGCGCGAACTCGGCGTGCGCATCGCGCTCGATGATTTCGGTACCGGCTATTCGTCATTGAGCTATCTGCACCGCTTTCCCTTCGACAAGATCAAGATCGACCGTAGCTTCATCAGCGATATCGGTGAGCCCGAAGATTCCTCGCCGATCGTCCAGGCCGTTGTGCATATGGCCGCGGCTCGCCACATGGCAACCACCGCCGAAGGCGTTGAGACCGAGGCGCAGCGCGAGATCCTGCGACGGCTCGGCTGTAGCCAAATGCAGGGCTATCTGTTCAGCCCGGCCATCCCGGCATCCCGGCTGAAGCGGCTGCTTTCGGCTCAGCAAGCCTCAGCGGCCTAAGCCCTTCAGGACTGGTGACAGCGTTCGATCAGAAGCGAATGAATGTCGCAAATCAGTTGTTATGGAAGAAGCCGGCCAGCGGCCGACGTCTGGCTTGATCGGCTTAGCCGACTTGCAGAATTCAGAGCGGACGTCAGCAATGGGCCAAAAAGCAGCCGCTTGCTGCACTACCGATGACTGCCGTTGATAACGTCTGGGCTCTCTGAGTTGATTGAGGTCGCCGAATGCCCTGCTTTGCGCGACGGCCAATCGACCTGGCATGCCGGAAGAACCCCGTACGCTGTCAGCAGGATCACAACCATCACGGTCACGAAGTAACCAGCCCCAAAAAAGACGATACCCCAACATCCAATTGATGCGATCGCCTTGAGTTTTTAATTCGAACTCGCCCGGGCGTACCAGCCTTTTTTTTAGAGTTACCTAGTCACGCCCTAGCTGAAGCGCTTTTCTCTTTTTGCTACAGCATAGGCGCGGTTGATCTCCTTGGCCTTCTGTTCAGCGAGCTCACGTAATTCCTTGCCCAGGCCCTCAACACGATCAGGATGATATCGCGCGATTTCCTTACGAAACGCGGCTTTGATGTCGCTCGGCGACGCTTCCTTGTTCACTCCCAAGATCTCCCACCATGAACGCTCGGAGGCCGGTCTTACGACCGGTTCATCTTCTGGCCCACAGTTTTCGTCGCTTCGTTGCGCACCGGCTTCTGCCCTTTCTTCGTGAGCGGATTCACCGTTAGCCCGGCGATATTCGAGAAACCCACTCACAATAAAGAAGCCGATCAAGCCACAGCCGAGGATGACGGAGAACTCAATCCAACCCAAATCCATGGACTATTCCCCGTGGAATTGCAGGTTCTCTCGGATTGCTTTCAGCACTTCTTTTGGAGAGGAGCAAAAAAGCGCAATCGAGAAAGTATTCGCCTGCCATCCCTGCGCCATCGATATTCGCTTAAAAACGTTTACCAAGCATACTGGGCACAGGATCAGCTCCGCCGAGATCTTTAGTGCCGTCCCGCTGGACAGGCCGAAGCGCTTTTTCTCGCTCCAGATCAGAACTGAACCTGCGATACCTAGCGCATAAAGAGCTGGCAGAAAGAAAATAATCGAATACTGCACACCCCACATAGCGGCAACAATCGGTCCCGCTACAAGAATGGCCATTGCACCTGAGGAGACCAACACCAAGGACCACGCCCGACGCCCTCTTCGGCTGAGGTTCGACAGCCCCTTGAACGTTTTCTGCCGGTTTTGATCTGGAGCCGAAATACTGGAGATGAGGAACAGACGGAATGGAACGGAGTAGATTGCGAAAACAAGCTCTTTATTCATCACGGTAAATGGAACCGTCGATACCCTGAGATCAGGGCGAAGAGTTCGCGGCACCGTAAAAAGGAACTTGCCCGGCTCCAACAGGAATGCGGAGTCCGCAAGCGTCATGATCCAAGCGACCACCCAAAAGCCGAACTTCGATGTAGCAAGCTCCTCGAGCATTCGGCTAAGCAGACTTTCTGGAGAAGAACCGGCGTAGACCCGCCCAAGCCGCTGCGAGACCTCCAAACACACCAAAAACGATGACCTTCCCGAACGCTTTAAATGCGCCTGACTTCGCAGCCGCAGCAGCAGCGCCGCCAACAATCAAGGCCGCTAGACCGTATTCCGCAACTTTGTCACCGGCGCGAAATTCCGAATAACGTTGTCCCGAGTTGAAAGTAAAGTTCGCGAGCGACGCTTTGAACGCTCTAATATCGTTGTCTAACGAACCGGGGCTTGAAACGAGAATGGCATTCATCACTCCAGTCCTCCCGAGCAGTCGGATCGTGTAGTTCACTGTGACATCACCCGACTGTTCACGAAGCTTGGTCGCCCACTCCAAGCGTTTTGTTTGGATGTCGTAGTGAGGTACGACGTACCAGCCTTCGAGCACAAGCTTTTGCAATCCGCGGCGCTCCCGCTCCTCATTTCCAGAAACATTATTCTTCTTCAAGATGCTAAGCAGTTCGTCCGGATCGAGCGTCTCGTCGTCTTTCACGTAGCCTGAAGGGTCGAAGTTGAATATGGCGAACCAGCTCAAACTACTCGGTGCAAAGGTGTAGTTGCCATCTCCGCCCAAGTTCCCATTCAGCTCCAGAAATCTTCGGCTTCCGACTGATCCGAGAAAAACCGAGTCCTTTGGAACGCCGATGCTGGCCACAGTGGCGATATCGCCCTGCGACGGGCCAAATTTCCAATCGAGCTTCTTAATTTCAGCCCAAATCGGATCGTTTGAGGTCTGCTGAGCCATGGCGGCATGAGCGAAACACAACGAAGCAAATACGAGCGCGACTCTCAACGCTTTCATTATAGCCCCCCGGCTAATTGAACATTTGACCCTACACAACTGCTGTTTGATCCACAACTGGCTTAACGTCGGACCATTACCTAGTCGCCATCAGAGCAGCGCTTGGGATCGCCTCCGCCGCTCATACACCGCCTGAACATCCAAGGTTTAACGTAGGAGCCAGACCACATGCCTCTTACAGCCCGCTCGGCCCCCGTTCGACGGCGGCGTATCTTCCATTCGAGTAACGCGGCCAGTCCAGCGCAAGACCACTGCGAACGAGCCACTCCGCAAGGTCCAATCCGCCCACTGAGCACATTGCGACGGTACGACCATAGGCATCACGATTCACAGGCACGCAGTCGACTGGCCGCCGCGCTACGAAGGCGTCAAGTTCATTGGCCGCCCTCGCTCCGCAAAGATACGGCAAGCTGTCTTCATCGCGGCATAGCTGCGAGCTTTCGGGGGCATCAATGCCCCAAAGACGAATGCGGGTGCCGTGAATTTCGAGCGTATCGCCGTCGATAATGCTTGCCTTGCCAACCAAGTCACCTGCTAGGGCCTCAGAGCCGCTCGACAGCAATACAAACGTTAGGAGGAGAATGAATGGTAACGGCATCAAGACCGTTCGCCCAGCGCCGCTGCGCGATTGACTTTTGCTTGAAGATACTCGCGATAGACCGATCGAACCGGCTCGATGAATTGTGTGCGGGTGTTCATTATCTGCGACCGCATTTGCTGTAGTTGTGACAGCCCGTTAACTAGACTCTGCTCAAGAGTTCTCCTTAGCAAAGCGATCTCAGCGTGGACTTTCGCAACGTCGCTACGATCTGGACCACGCGAAGGATCAAAGGTGAAGCGAGAGGCGAGATTGTCGCGCCAAGACATCAGAGCGTTGGTGAGCTTTGGACCAAAACCGGGTACACCGTGAAGCTTGGAACGATCGATATCGGCTGCGGTCTCTATGCCATAAGAAGCCAAGGTCTGCTTTCGGCCTTTTCCAATCCCATCGATATTCGCGTCTTCAATCTCAAAGCGATCAAGATACTTCTCTAGCTGTATTCTGGGTTGATCCTTACTCAACTGCTGCATTCGTTGATTGAGGACATCTGGGAGGTAGCGCAGTTGCTCCTTCAGACCGACAAGCTCGTGCTTCTTTTTGTCGAAAGGCATGGAACGTGTGCGTTCTTGCCACTCCTGCTCAGTCTTCGACCAGTTGGCCAAAGCAGCTTGATAAGCCACTTCATAGCTTTGCGCTTTGGTCGTTCGATCCGTCAGATTGCGGACCAAAAAGAAAGATGCCACGGCCGCAACAAACAGGAAGAATGGCGCCGGTGCGGGGAAACCGCCTGCGATTGCCAACAAGGCGAAGATTGCGCCCACGCCAAGCCCTGCCATCTTGGCACGCTGAGCAGAGCGACCGACCTCGATCGCGTCCTGACTGGCGGTGGGATGTGGAGAGGCCGAAATTTCTGGTACAGGCCCAGGACTAGTTTGCGCTTCGATTTGGCTCCACAGGAAGTTGAGATCGATCGTTCCCGATATCGGATCGGCGTGCACCAACGGGAAAAGCTGAATGCCCGTTGCGGCTTCCATCGAACACCAAGGGCAGGATATCCCACGCAGGTGCCAGTGCGATTGGTTATTGGTACACTGCTTGAGATTCTTCTCAAGATCACTCAGCGCGGTGACCCATTCGTTCGGCGACGGCCGCGCAGAGCCTCCCCTATCAAATGCTCTTTCAAATAGCTGCGCCACACTGCCGCCCATCACTTGGAGATCTGGCGTGTGGGGCGGCCGGTCCATCAATAGTTCGGCGCGCCTCACGCCATACGCAAATCGTCTCTCCTTAATCGCTTGTGCAATCGACATATCACCGGAGCCGAGATAGCGGCCTGCAAACGGATGGCGCCCCATGAAAAGCAAAAGGAAAGTCAGGACTGCTAGGCCAAAAGCGTCATGGTTTGCTGTTCGAACGACACCATTAAGGCTGATGCCTTGAAGCTCCGGAGGCGTGAATGTCTCGACCCCGACTTCACATCCAAAAACATCGCCGCCTGAGCGCACTTGGAAGCTATCGCAATCAATCAATTGGACGGTCGCATCCTGACCGACCAAGACACTGCCGTGATTTACGTCGCCGATTACGCAGCCGAGTTGGTGAACGGTGCCAAACGCCCGCGCAGTGTTCGCAGCCACGCGAACCAAAAAGCGGAGATCGGCTCGGACGAATTCTGAGCGGCGGCTCTTGGGACTGTAAAGCTTGTGTATGTCCTTGCCACCGACCGATCTTGGCATAAGTAGGCCGATCGGTTGTCTCGCTTTCGTCGTCAACAGACCGGTCGGCCAAGCGGCAACCTTAGCAATGACGTCACTATAGAGCGAGGCCATAACCTCGATCTTCCGAGCACGTTTTGGCGAGATTGCGTTGTGATAAATCTTCGCCACGCGATTTGCTGCGGCAACGACCTCGTAGACCGCACCTTCGCCGCCCTGACCGATTAGCTTGCCGATGCGAATTACACTGCCGGATGCATCCAGCATCTCTTGATTAGCTTGAACGGACATGCTCAGACCTCGACTGGCATTCTGGTCGCAAGTATCAGGGATTTGTCATCGTCGGTCCGGTCGCAGACCTTTGGCGACATGAGATACCGCTCAAGATCGGGCGTTAGCTGCCTGCTCTCTTCGAGAGACTTGCACGCCCGCACGGGCTGGAACATGGCTGAAAAGAAAGCCTCATGCACCGTCTTGGTCGCATGGTGCAGAACCAGATTTTCCAGACCGTCTGAAAAAAGGGCCACCTCCTTCAAGCCGGGTCGGTGATTTATCTCGAACTCAAACACATCGAAAGCGTCGTTCGAGATTACAAAGTTCGTTGTGTTCGCAAACTCGCCATGTTGGGGCCAGAACACGTAAGAAAATCCGTCGGCGAGGCCGTCTGAAGCGACTATCGCCCCATCGCCTATCTGAAAGAAGGCAGCGTGTTCGTCCCCGACGATGGCAAAAAGGAGCGTGCAAGCGAACTCCTTGATCGGCTCGCCAAGTCGCTCTGCTTCTTCGCCGAGAGCCTGTTGTACTTTGCCGAGCCAAGAAGCTGCCATTTTGCGAGTAAGTTCTTCAAAAGTCCCGGACTGATCGAAGTACCTGTCGATTTCGCGCCGGACAGTGGAGACCGCGCACTGCGCTCCCATCTCTGAATGCTTGGCGCTGCCTGCGCCGTCCGAAACGATTAGGGTGAGGATAGATTCACCCGGCGCATCAAACACACCAAATCCATGCGCGTCCTGGCACTTGGTGCCCGACGCGACGTGGGACGTGCCGATGGCAGACGCAGCGGCGACGCGCCACGCCTGCATGTCAGACCTCTGCCCAGCCTGATGGTGGAGGTAGCGCGACCTTGGTCCCCATTTGAGATTGCGAAACTCGGCTGAGTGAAGAGGAGAGCCACGAAAACAGTTCACGGAACTTGAGGCCATCCAAACGGATAGGTTCTCGCACTGATAGCTGTTTGAGAATGCTTACGTCGGCGCCTTTGACCGCGATGGGAAAGAATGAAAATGCCCCATTCTTCTCGCCATCTTTCACAAGTTCCGCAGCACGGTGCCAATCGTCGGTCGGCGCACCATCGGTGATCAAGAACACCCAAGGCCTATAGTAGCTGATGGCATTCGCCTTGTAGGCATCCTTGCGCTGCCTAAGCAGGTTCAAGCCGGTCTCGATGGCCTCGCCCAGCGGGGTGTCTCCGCTCGTTGTCAATTCCGTCGGGTAAAAGTGATCAGGGGTTTGAAAGTCATTCAACGTGGCCACGGGACCAAAGGTCACTACCGCAATCTCAACGCGCTTCATCGCAAGGGCATCGGTGGCGAGTTCATCCTTAAACGCTTGTATGCCCTGGTTGAGCTGCGCGATCGGGCTACCGCTCATGGAATGCGACGTATCAAGGAGCAGCAAGCATGGACACCGCGGCTCCGGGTTTTCGGCAAATTCCGTCGAGCCAAACGGCATCCGTTCAAATACGGACATTCTCTCTCTCGCTTTTTTGCTTGGGGTTATTGCGCTGGTCTGCTCGGCGCGATTGGCGCCGAAAGTGTTTGTGGAGATGTCTGAGCTGCTGGCTGTTGCGACGGCGACAACGTCGTGGCCGATCGCGTCGACGCATAGGCGAGGTAGATTGCGCCTACAAACACGATCAATGGCAACCAGATCTTACGGCCGCCCGACGTAGGTCGAACTTGCTGCACAAGCTGAACCGGGGTTGGCGCGGCTTGGGACCAAGATAGGCCCGTGCCCGGGAGGCCGACGCTGGCCCGTGCCCCTTTCGTGCCGAAAGTGTAGCGAAATCCCCGCCCGCCGACTGATAGGCTAGTGCTCTTCAGTCCGAAATTCCAACGAACTCCGGGCAGCAGCCGAACCGAGCGACGAAAGCGCAAACCCATGATCCCCCCGTTGCTTATCCTCGATAGTTACTCAACTTGACGTCCCGTGCAACCGAAAGGGGTATTGATCGCCTTTGCGCCTTTGTGCACGGCACAGCAGCCTAGAGATATCCGGAAAACCACGGACAAGGTCGCTACCTTACAGGAGAGGCGTCCGTCGTATTCTGAAACTTCGCAATCCGCCGTCGCCCCAACCGAAAAGTCAGCCGCATACGAGCCGCTCGCTAATGAACTCCGAAACGGTTCTTCGAAACGTCGATGATCGTACCGACCGGCGTGTCGCCATTCAGAATGACATAGAGACCGGGCTGAACTGATTTGATGGTAACTCGCCGGTGCCGGTGGCAACTAACATCCCAGCCCTCCATCACGCTTGCAGCGGCGCGGCGTCCGCTTCTTGACCTGACATCGTTTGGATATGAGATGTTATGGAAGAAGTCGGCCAGTGCCCGATCGAGCCGAGTAGCAATGAGAAGAAATACGACCGGTCTCCCCTTCGGTTCATCTGGCTCAATCGAGGTGCGGTTCGTCGCGCAGGATTAGGCGTTACAACGGACACATCGGACGTTAAAGGAGAAATCGACGCAATTCGTCCTGAAATATTGGCGCGCCCGGGTCCTGGGATAGCAACATGTGGTTTTTGCCAGGGAGTGCGACAAACCTCGCGCCGGGAATTTCCGCGGCCAAGTCGCGACCGGAGGCGATGGGTACTCGGCGGTCATCGCGGACATGCATGACAAGAGTTGGGGCCTTCACATGCTTGAGCAGAGGACGAACATCAAAGTCGGATACCGTTTCGAGATATCGCACTGCGCATTCGGCTGAGGCGCTGAGACGTTGAAGCTCATTGAAGGCGTCGATCTGCTCCCTCGTGGCATCCGGCAACATGGAGGCGGTGAACAGTTGTCGGAAGGTCGGGTCATCCGAGCCCCATCCTAGCTTCATCAGAGTTTTCATTGCAGCAAACCGCTCTCGATCCGCGGCCGAGAAGTTAGGGTTCTTGTTCGCGCCAACGGCGAATCCGCCATATAGGATGAGATGCGAGACGCGTTCAGGATGGCGCGCGGCAAATGCTATCGAAACCGCGCAGCCCTGCGAAAACCCAAGCAGCGGAAACCTGTCGAGACCGGCTGCGTCGGCCACGCTTTCCATGTCCTTGACCCAGGCGTCCAGGGAAAATTCTCCGACATCCCAGTCAGACAGACCGTTGCCACGCGCATCGTACCTTACGAGGGTAAATGACGAAGCAAGCCCAAGCAGGAAATCGCGCTGGAGAGGAAAATCCCAGTCATATTCGAGATGGCCGAGCCAATGCGCCGATTTCAACAGACCAGGTCCTGCTCCCACCTTAGCATAGGCTAACCGAACACCATCCGTGGCTCTGCAATAGCGAATTTCCTGCTTCAGGTTGGCTGCCGATAGAACTCGCGTTGCGGGCGATCCTTCCTCGTTCACGTCAATCGCATAAACTTCGATTGGCCGCGCGATGTTCTTTAGATTCTGCCGGCCTAACTCGCGGCAAGGGAAGTTAAGCTTGCCATCGATCTGGTCAAGGACCTGGCGAGAGATGCATATGCCGCCTCGCACCGCAATGCTCTCAAGCCGCGCAGCTACGTTGACACCATCCCCGAAGATATCGCCGTCGTCCTCAATGATGTCACCGACGTTGATCCCGACCCGGAATTCAATACGCCGGTCCGGACGCACGCTAGCATTTCTGTCGACCATCGCGCGCTGAACTTCGACCGCGCATTTCACGGCCTCAACAGCGCTCGAGAACTCCACCAACATGCCGTCACCGGTTGTCTTGATCAGCCGGCCACGATGGGACTTGAGTTTTTGATCAACCAGCTCTCGGCGGTGCGCTTTCAATTCCGCTAGCGTGCCTTCCTCATCTTCCCCCATCAGCCGCGAATAACCGGCGACATCAGCTGCCAAAATTGCCGCTAGCCGGCGCTCGACCTGAACGTCTATCACGGTGATCCTCCTTTCCTTGCGTATTGCAGGCGAAGAAGCTCGCGTATGTCCAATGGAAAATAATCGACGTGCGAATTAGATCATTGGCGGGGGTGCAGTTGCAAGTGGCTGTAACAACTAACTTATTCTTCAAAGCCAAGGCGCTTACACGCATATTGCGACCCAAAAATCGACCAGAGGGAGAAAAAAATCCGCGAGTGAGAGTGGGGCCGGTCCGCTGGTCGAAGGTTCTTGAGGAATTGACCACCCCCACCCCGTCGATCGTCCTCGCCGCCGCTCCCGAGCCGATGCTCGCCCAAGTGGGCTTTTTGTTTTTATTTCCGAACTTTTTGCGTGCGAACCAGGGGCACCGGTCCGCATACCTTCCCTTTTATACTTTGGACCACCCCCACCCTTCCAGCTTTACGAACGTCGCGCTTCGTCAATCCCAGCTGCCGCAGCTATGGCTGCGAATTGTCGTCTTCAACAGTTAGAGAACCCATCCTCGTTTAGCAGCTGCTCTATCTTACCTGGCGAAGTATCCATGCCGACAGGTGAGCGCTTGCTGGGAGGCCATAGGAACGACACGCCCCCGGCAGAGCCGAGTGCGGCGTTCCTAGACCGAAACAGTCATGCCGACCGGAGCCGCGCCGCCGTTTAGGCCCGCATGCTACGCTGGTCGCGCATGCGTCAGCACCTACTTCCGACGATATCCAGTTCGCCGCTCGTCGCCCTCGTGCCTTTCGGACCGGGCTTTGCGCTTGACGAGGCCCCATAGCTCGCAAAGTGATCCACTGTCGCTACCGTCGTGCTCGACCGACCGACGATGGATGCAAGCGAGCTGAACTGAACGATTAGACTTGAATGGTTCCGAACACACACATGAGCTCGCTGCGAGATCCCTATTAAGGGGTCTTTTTCGAGCTTGCAGATCAACTACCCCCCTTAAATTGGGAAGGCTTCTTACCTAGCTTGAGGTCCAAGATATGCTGCTGCAGGAATGCAATCCGGTAGACTACAATGGAGAGCTTCTTCTCAAGCGTTTTCCGCTCATTAGGGTCGAGTGCGTTCTTGAACTGGCCAAAGAGCTCAGTTCGCTGGGCGAGTAGCTCGTCTAGTTTGCGAAGTGGACGGGCGAGCGCATGCAGCCAGCTTGTCACTCCGGAATACGTCTCCGCGTCGCGGCCGGTGGCATAGGAATAGACGTCTCGCAGAAAATTATGGAAATCGCTTTTCTCTCCGCCCTTTGCCTCATTCGGCCTAAAGCGTTGAAACAGGCTCCAACCCTGAACAACCAACTGGTATTCCGCGGAAGTGCGGTACTCCTTGAACAGGTTTGTATTGCCACCTTTATCGATTGATCCTCTCGGAAGACCTCTAACCTCGAAGAAACGGTCCGAAGCAGCGTGCGCCGCTCGCTCCAACAACGTAAGACTTTGCTTCCACTCGCGGCTGCCATCATAAAACTCGAGCCCTTTCCAAGGCCCAGAGCGATCTGGGGCTTCACGCTCATGGAGAGAAGCAAAGCCACCGACGTCACTGAATGCCAAGCGGGTGAAGTCGTTCACCGAGGAGATTGCATTCCGCAACACTTCGGCGGCAGCTCGGATATCCTCGATTTCGCGAAGGACGTCTGCCGCCCGCGGAGCATCTTTGCTGCGAATAACATCCTTGTTGTAGACAAATGCCAGCTCTTTGACGCCGGCTTTCGCGCAATCCAGACAGGTGCATCGCTCTTCATCGTCCTGATGGCTGCCCTTTGGGCTGAGGCCATTTACAGCGCGCTCAAAAAACTCAGGCAATCCGCGCGGCGCCGCATCAGCAGGGTTGCTGAGATCCAACGACCAGGGCTTAGGCAGATTCATTTGGACCTTCCCTGAGGACATACCTGATCGAATTCGGCCAGGTTGCTCATCTGACAGACGGAGGGGACGGCGCTCACTAAGGCATGTTCGATTTACCATCTGATTCGACCTCCAGCGAAGGGCTTGCTGAGCTTTCGGGCCTCCTCTCCGCTGGCCTCCAGCGTCTTTTGATGCGCAAGTCCACTCATTTATCTCCGTGTAATCAACATATTCCTCTCGACTGTCGGGAGGTCCTGCAACGTCATGTCCGGAAAAACGGCCCGGAATTGTCCCCATGAAACCTCACATTCTGTCCCAGTTGGCGGCCCTGAAAGGCGCATCCGCCCCCGTTCTGAAGGCCCGCTGGCGCGAGCTTTTCGACAGCGACCCGCCCGCCTATAACCGCCGTTTCCTGGAGAGCCGGCTGGCCTATCGCATCCAGGAATTGGCCTATGGCGGCCTGAGCCGGGAAACCACCGAGCGGCTCAAAGCCATGGCCAAGCAATATGCCGACCAGAAGCCGGCGGACCGCAAGGCTCGGCCGCTGTTGCGGCCCGTCGCCGGGACAAAGCTGATTCGGGAGTGGGAGCGTGTGGAGCACTGCGTCACCGTTCGCCACAATGATTTCGAATACCTCGGCCGCCCCTACAAATCCCTCTCCTCCGTCGCCCGCCAGATCACGGGCACCAAATGGAATGGGTGGGTCTTCTTCGGCCTCAAGAACTCGCTTGGCAAATGACTTCCCCCACCTCACAAAAGCGGCGAGCCAGCCCATTTGCCAGCTCTTTTGAGGGGGCAGATCCCGGCCGCTCCGCAATCCGCAAAATGCGCTGCGCGGTGTACACCCGCAAATCGAGCGAAGAAGGCCTCGACATGGACTTTAACTCGCTCGATGCGCAGCGGGAGTCTTGTGAGGCTTACATCGTGAGCCAGCGAGCGGAGGGGTGGATCGCCGTTAACGATCGCTACGATGATGGCGGCTTCTCGGGTGGCACCCTCGAGCGACCCGCCCTGCAACGGCTGATCGCCGCGGTCCAGTCTGGCAAGCTCGATGTCATCGTCGTCTACAAGATTGACCGACTTTCGCGGTCAATGCTCGACTTCCTCAATCTTGTCGAATTGTTCGAACGCCACGGCGTGACATTCGTGTCCGTTACCCAATCCTTCAACACCAAGGATGCGATGGGCCGCATGGCCCTGAACATCTTGGTGACGTTCGCCCAGTTCGAGCGCGAGCTGATCGGCGAGCGGATCCGGGACAAGGTTGCGGCCTCTCGCAAGCGTGGCAAATGGATGGGCGGCTGGACGCCGCTCGGCTACGAAGTCCGGGATCGCAAATTGATGGTGCACGAGACCGATGCCGAACGGGTTCGGGCGATTTTCCGGCGCTTCGTGCAGCTCAAATCCGCGACCCTGCTCGCTCGCGAGCTGGTCGCAGCCAATGAACGCACCAGGTACGGGCACCTCCTGGATAAGGGGGTGCTGTACAAGATCCTCCACAATCGGGTCTATCTGGGTGAGGCCGTTCATAAGGGCACCTCTTATCCAGGCGAGCACGAAGCGATCATCGATCGGAAGCTCTGGGATCAGGTTCACGCCATCCTCACGGAAAGCCCGCGCAAGCGCGCCAACAACAGCCGGGCTCAAATGCCCGCCCTGCTGAAGGGCCTGTTGTTCGGGCCGGACGGGGCGGCAATGTCGCCAACCCACACCCGTAAATCTGGTCGGCTCTACCGCTATTACATCAGCCAAACCGCGATGAAGCAGGGCAGATCAGACTGCCCCGTTAAGTTGGTGCCGGCGGCAGAGCTGGAGCGCATCATCATCGATCAAGTTCGCCGGTTGCTGCAGACCCCTGAAGTGATCGTTCAGACTTGGCGCACTCTCCGCAAGCAGTTCGCCGATATGAGCGAGGCGGAAGTGCGAAGCGCTCTGCTCGGCTTTGACGAACTCTGGGACGAGCTGTTTCCGGCAGAACAGGCGCGCATTGTCGAACTGCTCGTCGAGCGCATCGACATGCATGCCGAGCGGATGGACATCACGTTGAAGATCCAGGGCCTGACCTCGCTCTCCTCCGAATTGCAGCCACAGCCGTTCCAGCAGGCCGCCGAATGAACAGGCCAACCACCCTCACCCTCGGCCCCATTGGTCGACCGAAGCTCGGGCGCGACGGCCGAACCATGGTCGTAAGCATCCCGATCTCGTTTCGCCGGCAGGGTGGTCGTAAACGCGTCGTAACCCCCGCCAATGCGGAAGCCTGGTCACCGCCGAAGCCGCAGGTCGACAACACGTTGGTCAAGGCGGTCGTGCGGGCCCACCGCTGGCGCAATATGCTGGAATCGAACCTGTTTAGCTCAGTGCGAGACCTCGCCAAGGCCGAGAAGATCAACGAATCCTATCTCTGCCGTGTGCTTCGGCTCACGCTGCTTTCGCCCGCCATCACCGAAGCCATCCTGAACGGGCTGCAGCCAGACGGTCTCGAATTGGCGCAGCTGCTGAAGTCCATCCCCGCTGAGTGGGACCAGCAGCAGGCTCTGATCAGCTCCTCCGCTCGGGATGCCGGAAGCCGCTAAACCCCTTCCAAGATGGAAGCGGTTTTGGCGGGCGCGGATTCGCACATCGAATGTTATGGAACGTTCAAGGATTAAGGGAACCACGAACCGGCCAATTCAGCATTGAAAAGACAAGCGAATTTCTACTGCCCGCTGCACGCTTTGTAGACGGCTTTTGTATTTTCCTCAACGCCAATCGCTCGGCTTGCAGCACAGGCTGGAGCTTTTGCTTTGCCTCCGAGAGGTAGATACTTCGTAACCGTCCGGTGAGGGCCGCGGGATCATCGCGTTGTGCGGTGGCCCGATCAGGCCGCAGACTGAACGGGGGTTCTTTTCCATTCCCAAGGCAGCAGCTCATTGAGCCGACCTTGCGGTGTGCTTGCGATGCGGGCCAAGACGTCCGCCAGCCAGGCTTGCGGATCGAGGTCATTGAGCTTTGCCGTCATGATGAGCGTCGCCA
>Ga0209589_1002068_pt1 | contig 34285 bp, 12 predicted proteins | sample CowpeawhiteBW_FD_187525 | JGI IMG/M metagenome (GOLD analysis project Ga0209589, IMG submission 187525) | Root nodule microbial communities of legume samples collected from California USA - Cow pea white BW (SPAdes) (version 2) | ecosystem: Host-associated > Plants > Roots > Nodule | place: USA...
TATATATATATATATATATATATATATATATATATATTTATAAACATAAGTAGACATATAAAAGAAAGTGAAAAAAAAACTTATTCTATTTTTTTACACTATATATAAGGCTAATGGAATTAATGAAAATAAAACAATCAATCGGCATCATTAAAAGTTGATTAGTTTGATGAAGGAACTTATTTAAATCTATAATTTGTGCAATTAATTTGTCACACCCGTATGTAGCACTTTTTATTGGGAATATTATTTGTTAAAAAAATTATAAATATAAGTGTATCAGATGGTCTATCACCAGATCATCGGTCAGGCGGACTAAGGACAAGCGGTCGTAGGCCGCCCGCTACAAGTGGACCTTTCCTTGAGATATTGAGGTGGCAATCTCTCCGGAGTTCTTTAAGGGAGCTTGCAACTAAACGACCTCCACGTTCATTTTCAATTGAACTTTGTCTCCACCTCTGTGAAGACATCCTCATTTATGCCAGGACGCACGATCCTCTGGTCAGGCGGCCTCACCAAGACTGAATGAGTAAGTTAAAAATGAATTAAAATAATACAAGTCACTAATCAAATTTAAAAAACAATTGGGTCATGATTAAGAAACTCTAATCACAGGCACATATCAAAAACTATAAATAAAGACCCAAGGTAAATTGGTAAGGACTTTTGACTCGCATTTATTACAACATTTATTGACATATCCCGATCAGACTTGAACTCACTTAAGCATCCGAGTCTTTTAGACAGGTACCCCGATCTCCCGACAATCAGCCAAGCGGGAAGAAGCAAAGGAATTGAACTGGAGAAAGAACTGAACAACTACCTAAGGAGAACATCAGATAAAAGAACTTAAAGAGTAATTTGTTGAATGTTGAAAATAGGTGTTTGGTCACTATACCCGAAATATTAAGCTAAATTTTAACGTTTCAAATTTAAAAAGATTAAATAAAGTTTATTAAAATCGAATAAATCTAATTTAAAATTGAAAATCAAATTTATTAAATTGTAAATTTTGAAAAATTGGAGTTTAGGAGTTAAAGACTAACCCAAATCCAATCATACAATACATTATATTTATTTATATTTATTGTTTAGTTTGTGTTTTAACTAATGGTTGTTTAATACGTAGCAAAATTATATTGAAATCAGTAAATAGTATCAACTCAAGCTGAAAATTTTGGTTTGATAAAAATTTCATTAATGTTGACGAAAACAAACAATTCCATACACTCCTTTATTTTTTATTTTTTTGGATAATTTTTAGCCTAAACCTAATGTAAATCATACCATATACCAATCATAGATTTAAGTAAATGAGATTTACATTAAAATAATATTTTATTCACAACTAATCAAAATAAAAGGAGTTTTTATTTTCTTTACTGACCTATTTACAGTTTACCGTCGACAATAAGAAAATTTGCTTTTAAAAATCAAATTATTAGTCACTAAAATAATAAATAATAAAGTTAATAACTAATTCAATTGGAAATATTTTTTTATTAAATAGTTAATATTTTGGTAAATTAAGAAACCAATTTTATTAATTTTGATAGTACTCTTTTTAAGAAGAGATATATTAAAGAAATTTGACACTAATAAATCATCACTAATGCAACAAACATTTTTTATAATACTTAAAATAAGTTTTTATGATGATTTTGGAACCATAATAGATACAAGTGACACAAAAAACACACTTTTTATGATAGTTAAAATATACTTTTTATGATGATTTAGGGCTTAACCATCATAGAAAACGACGATGATTGTTATTGCTGCAACTAATATGACAAATGTTACATCCGTAAAAAGAAAGAATTACTTTCTAAGTTAGTAGTACCACCAAGTGACGTGACAAATATGTGTTTTTTTCTACTTTCATGATCATTCATTCTTCTATCCATATAACAAAACTTGCACGATAATTATCGAATTCTAATTTTTAAATATAATCTTAATATGATTAATATATGTTAAAATATTCTAGTGGTCCTTATCGTACCAAAATCTAAATTTAGTTCTCATATTTTTATCAATCTAAATTAAGTCGACATTTTTATAAATAATTAACAATTAGGTCATTTCCATTAGTATGAAACTAACACCGTTAAGTAGGTGTTATACGTAAGTTTTTCTTTTTTTTATAATTTTTTATAATTTTTTAATATTTTTTAAGAAAATATTTATGTCACCTGTCACGTCTGTAGTGTGTCATGTGTCAAGTTAGTATGATGACATATTTTAAATTATTGTATCAATATGGTTCCCATATTTATTAATTTGATTAATCCCAAATTTTTTTTGAAAATTTTCAATTTCATGTGCTCCAAATTTATATCAAATTTAACTTTTATATAGATGTCATGAGGTTATTTTTTTTTGAAAAGTGATATTTCTACTACATATTTTTAACAATATTAAGTTTATTTAAATTTATATTTTATATTAAACACTACTTAAATTTTATTTTAAAATTATAAATATATAGATTGATAAATTTATATTCGAAATATTTGTATAATGTTATATATCAAAAAAATTTATGCAAATGTTAGAGTTGACTTGAAAATAAAAATTTTATAAATTCAAATGTACAATTTTAAAACATTTTTATAACAAGTTAAAATAAATACTTAAAAATTTAATATTAAATAAACTTAATAATATTAAAATATTTAATAAAAATATGAATTTTAATAAAAATATCATTATAACATTTATATAAAAGTTAAATTTGGTCTAAAGTTGAAGGGATGAAATTGAACATTTTTTAAAAAGTTTGGGACTGAAATCAAATTAAATTAGTAAATATGGAGACCAAGTTGAGATTTAAATAATTACTTGACACATGTCCTCTTATATGTTTGACACATGACACACTACAAACGTGATATGTGGCATAAATAGTTTTTTAAAAAAGTTAAAAAGATTAAAAAACAAGGAGCTGACACTTGACACCTACTTAATGATGTTAGTTCCATACAAACTGAAAGGACCTAATTATTACTCATTTACAAAAATGTGAACCTAATTGAGACTGATAAAAATATGAGGACCAAATTGAGATTTTGGTACCAAAACGAAGACCAATAAAATCTTTTAACCATAAATATATGATCATTTAATATATTGTACTACATATTAAATTATTAAATTTAAAATGCTCATAATCTTAACATGATTATTTACTATAAATATTTAAAAGAATTGATGCATACCACTCCCAAACTTCTAGTAAGACTTTAACTTGTCTATTCCACTTTTAAATTTTATTGACTTGAATAGACTATTATAATTTTTTTTTCTCAAACTAGAACTTTTACTATTCAAGTACAATTTTATTTTGAAAGATTAAACTCTCGTCATAACGAACAATGTTTATGGATAAAATTTTATTCACGTGTCTCATCACATAATATCCAAAATTATAACTCTCCAAGTAAGTTAGATTCAAAGAATATAATATATTTGATAATTGTAATTTAATAGTCCTAAGATTAACTATTTTGATGCAATGTAATGTAACTTACTTCTAATAATTATTTAAAAGATTATGTATATTCAAATTGTATTAAGTATTAAACGTAACAAAATTAAATTATATAACTTAAAAAAAAATACGCGTCAAAATATATTTCTAATTCTCGCTCTATAAGTTCATTTTTTAATAATCACGAAAGAACTAGAGATTGTTGAGGAACAATTATTGTTAAGCATATGTAATATTAGCAGCAACTAAATGCAGTGACGGATCTTTAATTAATATTTTTTGGGTGCTAAAATTTTGGTTGAATTACTCAGTTAGTCCATTTTTTCGTCCAAAAATGTCAAGTCTTATATACTGTTTTTAGGTCTGAATTTGGTTCCGATTTTTTAAAATTGATGCTATTTGATCATTTTCGTTAATTTTTTGAAGTGAAGCAAGTATGTTTCATCAAAATTGACACTAGGATTATGTCAGTTACACTAACAAAACAAACCATCATTGTTCACAATTTCAATTTTGTTGAAAAAACCTTGATTTGATTCAAGAAATTTAATGAAAAATGACAAAATTGGGACAAAATTGAGACTAAAAAGCACTGAAAGACCAACTCCATATTTTTGAATTAAAATGGGAACCGAAAAGTAATTCCAATTTTTTTATATAAATGAGTAAAAACATTGTATTTAATTTTTTTATGATAATAAAAAGATAAAACTATAATTGTCGTTATTATTATAATTATAAAATTAAATATAAATAATTTTTATAGATTATAATAATTAATTTTCATTTATAATAATTAACTTTTCTTTTAAAAATAATCAAATAAAAAAATAATTAAATTAAAAAAATATCACTAAAGATAATATTAATAAAATAATTTTTTTATTTAAAAAACATTTAAAAAGTAAAATTGAAAAGTAAATATAGACAAAAAAATATATATTTATATATATATATATATATATATATATATATATATATATATAAATATATAAATTGTTTTAGAATATAAAATATGTAAAATGTATTAAAAATATTTAATTTTTAAAAAATATATTTAAAATTATATAAATATAAAAGAAAATGGGGACATGACCCTTGGTAAATACTATATTCTGCCATTGACTAAATATTGCATAAATGTGCATTAATTAATTTATAAAATATATACAAGAAGATTAATATCTGTACAAAAAGATGCGATTATATATGGTTTTGATTGTAAGAAATATACAATAATAACGTGGAATGAAATACGATCTGTGTCGGGAGTTTTCCGAATTTAGAACGCATTTCAATAATTTAGATAAGAAACTACCCCGATTCCGAATCAAAGACTTCAAATAATTTTATTATTTTAGTCTAATAGGAGTCAAACAATTGAGTGTGGTTTGGCATTTGAATACTTTATACAACACATTAAAAAGTGAGTTTTTTTTTTTTTTCAGTGCTTTGCTGTTTATTTGGACTGTGTGACTTATTAGTCCACTTGCCTGCCAGAAGTTCAAATATTTATTGAGAATTAATAAAATATTAATAATTTGTTGGAAGATGCCAATTAGTACCCAAGGAATTCCTTCACATGTGACAGAAGTCCAACGCAGAGGTTTTTCATTTTCACACTTTTATATTCTTGGTTGAGTTTTGTTGCCACGTTGGGTGATGGAAAAGTTCATAATATTATTTTCTTGCACCCTCGTCTGTAACAATTTTGTGATCCATTCTCAGTAAAAGGTTTCCAAACTAAAAAAATATTTTATTTATGAAATTTAAACGCTCATCAATTCAGAACGAACCTAATACCTTATATTTTCTTTACCTTAAAATATTCTCAAACTTTTTTACTTAGATCTAAACTTTGTTCGAAATTTTAATGAAGACATCGTGTTTGTTATATTATTTCGCGTCTTTTTTTCTTTTATTTCTGATGAAAATTTAAGTGCGAGTTTGCGTTTTATATTAGATAAAAATAAGATAATGAAACACTTTATAAGGATGAAGATCCATAAACTTATAGTCTTAATAAAATTTTGGATTTGTGAGTGATGTCAATTTTTTATGTGATTAGATTTACCTTTCAATGTTGTATCTCTTCAGTGAACTTTCAATGTTGTATCTCTTCAGTGAACTAATGAACCATCAATGTAAAGATAATTAATACATCTCTTTCTTCATACATTATGTATTGGACACCACCTATGCTATATATTGAAGTTATGGAGGTAGATGTTTATGGTGTTTGTGGATGTTGATCACTTTGTCCCTCCTCATAATTTGGAAAAACAATATACAAAAAAGACAGCCTAGCTTTATCATTTGGAATCAATAATGGAGAAAGATTAGCTAAAAATCTTATTACTCAACCACAGCCACTCCCCACTTTATCTCACTAGTATTTGGATGGTATTTTTTTCAATACTTGGAGCATTTTTATTTTTGTTTTCAATTGAATGGTGAGTTAAAATCTTAATTCAGTAACTTGATCAACATCTTAACTTGTAAACAATCATCTAAATGTAATCTGTTAAACTCGAATTTGATAATATAATGGTTTTACGCTTTTCAAGTGTGAACTTTTGTTTATGAATAGTATTGGCTATAAATGGAAACTTCATGCTTTTAGTGATTTCGTGATTTCGGAGATATTAAAAATATAATCATAACTTGAACCTTGTTCTTGTTCTATTAATCGGGTAAAAGTAATCTAAGTTGAAATTAAAATAAATGACCACTAAATTGATTAAAGTAATCCTTCAAAATCATTTTGAAAACACAATTAATTACTTGTACGGATACTCTCTCAATAATAAAACTTTTTCATTCATCAAATTGGTTGACGAGTCTCATTCCTCGCTCTTGATATTGGAAAACTTGTGTACTACCTTTCCTTTCAAAATATTAATAAATATCTTCAAGACATTTATAGATAATTTCTTATAATATGATAACTAATTATCGGATTCTAGGTAACATAAAAGATAACCAAGTGGCTTAATAGTCTTTCTGGTTCTCATATTTGTACTAACAATTTAATATTTCTTCTCAAATTTTTATTCAATGTGATCTCTATCTCTTCAATTAGGTTAATATTGTTAGGTTTAAAGAGGGGGTTTCATTAGGGGAGATACAAATACCAATGACACATTAATCCAATTATATAAGGGATTAACATCACTCTCAACCCAAAACCTTAAGACAATAAGATTATGGGTCTTTCTCCTCCTTATATAGTGCTCTACTGTCTCATTTCTATTCAATGTGGGACTTAGACTCACACTTGGATTCCTAACAATCTCGCCCTCAAGGGTGAGTCCCTTCAACCATATTGGTGCACTCCCCTTCTAGCAAAAACATTATTCCCAACAACGAGTACCCCTTTTCGTACTGTCGTTCATCTTAACGGAACACGCTTACCTGAAAGCCTTGCTAAGAAGACTTTCCATATAGGGACTGCATTCATCTGAGTCGATTTTAACTATCAACTCTGATACCACTGTTTTGTTCGTAGGATTAGATAATAAACACATAAAAAGAATGCATAATTGTATTAATAGATGTCAGCTCATATAATCCTCTAAACTACAAGGATCACATTAAGTCTTAAAAAAAACATAAGAATCACGTTAAATTAAAAATAAGTGGGGAAAAACTTGACATAATTGCTATAGAATATAGGGGGTCAAAAATAATTTTAAAACTAACTAAATATACTCTTTATCCATGGGTTCAAATCGGAGATACCAAACTTAGTCAATTTTATTTCTTTACTCATTTTTATATTATTATTCTATATTTAACTATTTCCTTTAAATTCTTATTGACTTAATCAAAATTATCAACTCAATTTCTGAAAGTCTCATTTCGAAAGTATTCCACCCAAATTTGATAACATGTAGAAAAACAACATCATTGTTCAAAAATGTTTTTTCAACTATCTTTACAAGATTGTTCTCATTGAAAATGTTGGAATCTAACTTTCGCATATTGAACAAAAGTATTACTATAGTGAAATCATTTCTTCTCGCCAGTTCTAAATCACCATATAGAAGTTATGAATTGACACAGTAAAATAATGGTACACCCTTTTCTAATGACAAACTATCATATATGATAAATTTACTCATTCTATAATAATTATCTTAAAATCATATCAATGACAAATTGTGAATGAATGACAAAACTAAGAAGCTGTTTACACCACATGATCATTAATCACTTAAAACAAATAAAACGGTAAATAGTTAAGTTTTTTATTATTGAAATTAAACTTCAACATATTTGACAATTAGGAAAAAATAATAAATATTTATTTTAGCAAATAATTTTTATTCATTTTAAGATTTATAATTTTCAAAATTTATATTTTAAAAAATATCATATGAAAAAGGGGGCTTCTCCCTACACCTCCAAAGACTTCTACTACACCTCCAAAAATTTCAAAATTCCAATAATATCCCTCTGAACCTTTCACTGTTCAACGATAAAAAAAAAGTTAAAAAAGATTCTCTGCTCTTAACTCACGGCTGTCATAAATCCCTCCTCCACTTTCTCTTCAATAAAAGTTACCTTTATTAATCTCACACCCCCAAATTGAAAGCAAAGCTTCTGTTGCTAGGAGAGACCCTTTGCATCCAAACCCACACCAGCCACTGCACTGAAGATCTGCAAGGAAAGGTTCTTTCTTTTTCCAAGAGTGATAAATTATTCTTCTATTTATGATTATTGTTTGAATATACTTGTATTTATGATTATTGTTTGAATATACTTGGAGATGTGAATGAATATGCTTATTGTTTGAACATGGAAAAAATATATCGTGTAACATCGTTTATAGCATCGTCCTTAGAAGTTAAAAACGGATTTGGGTAGAACGGGTCTCGAAACACGGTAAAATATTTATCCGGCTTTCTAAACCTGGTAAAAACTTTAACTTTCGTAACCCATGGTGCACCAGCATTTGAAATCCAGTGAGTGATTAAACGGAATTCAAACTCCATTTTATTTGTGGACTGGCATTGGAAACCCGGTTTAATTTTCAACCGGCATTCGAAGGCCGATTTAATTTTCTACCGACAATCGAAGCTCGATTAAGAAATTAAAAATTTACTTTTTAACCAGCATTGATAGTCCACTGATGATTTAAATTTTCGTATTTTTTTATTCATTTGTTTATAAGTTTTAATTTCTATTATTCTATAATTTATGTATTAATTATTTAATTTTAGATTATTTATATTTTATATAAGTAGGTTAAATAAATTTTTATTATTTTAAATTTTGTAGTTATTTTTACTTTGATAATTTTTAACTAATAATGATAATTTTTTATTTAAAATATTTTACTTTATAATATCTAGATTAATAATATTTAATTATTTTTGAATAATTTTGACTTATTTATTATTTGTTACCTCTTAATGTTTTTATTTATTTATATAATTTTATTTATAAGATTTAATTTCAAAATTTTTATATTATATATTAATTATTTAATTTTTATTCTATATTAAATAAAACTATATACCGGTGATAGAAATCCAGTACGTTAACTATTTTTTTATTTAAAATTAATATTTGTGTACCGGCATTTCAATTCCGTTAATTTTTTTATTTATTTATTTTACATATAAAATTTAATTTTAGTTTGATTAATATTATTTAGTTATTGTTTAATTGTTTTTAGAATATATTTTATTAATATTTATTATTTCTTGAATTTTAAACTTCAGTTTTTATGTATTTATTTTTATTTTTTAATTTGTTAATTTTTTTATTCATTTAATTACTTTAATTTTATTTTTATTTTTCATATATTTTTTAGTTACATATTTTATAGTTATTTTTACTTTGTTAATTTTTAATTAATAATGATAAATTATTATTTAAAATATTTGTCATTATAATATCTAGATTAATTATATTTAATTATTTTAAAGTTATTTTTAGTTATTTATTATTTGTTAGCTTTTGATGTTTTTATTTATTTATCTGATTTTATTTATAAAATTTAATTTCAATTTTTTTATATTTATATATTAATTATTTAATTTTAAATTGTTTATATTATATATATAACTATATTAAGTAAAATTATATATCAGCAATGGAAATCCGGTTGATATTTGTATACCAACATTCCAATTCCGGTAGTAAAATTATATGATACACAATAAAAAAACTTTAAAAAATAAACAAAACATAAAAAAAAATATTATTAAAACAATAAACATTAAATATAACATTTTAAAAAATAACAAATAAAAAATTATTAAAAAATTATTTAACATTAAATTAAAAGGAAATTAAATTTTCAACCAATTAATAAAATTAAAAATAAAAATATAAAACAAATACGTTAAATAAATAAAATATTATACCTAAAGCTAAATAAAAAAAATCCAAAATAAATACCGAATTTCGATTTCACCGTGGGTATCATTACTACTGGAAGTTTGGTTTGTATTAAAAATAAATAATTAAAGATTTAACGAAATATTTTATTTTTAAAAGTTGGAAAAAGAAATATAAATTAAATAAAATATATAATGAATCACAAAAAATATAAACAATTTAAAATTTTAACAATTGAACCATTTTCATAAAAATCGGATATCGAAATCCGTGTAATTTGGGAAGCGGATTTCTAAATCAGTTTTTGGTTAACCGGATTTCGAAAGTCGGTGTACGTGTACATAGAAAACCGGATGCCAAAATCCGTTTAAATTTTTAACCGGATTTCTAAATCCGTTAATGTATGTGTACAAATTCGTTTTGTGTAAAACCAGATACCAAAATCCGTTTAATTTTTGTACCGGATTTCTAAATCCTTTTTGTGCATAACTGAATGTCGAAAGCCGGGTGTATGCTTTCTAAGTTTTTTTCTTTTTTCGATCTCGTTATCTATCATTGTCTAATTGTTTATCAGCATCTTCAAACACAAATCAACCATTCATAACCATTCACAAACATGCATTCACTATATACAAAACTTTCAATTCACCTAATTCAGTAAATATTTTAATTACTTTTACCTACTTAAGAGAGAGGTGAGTCAGAAGGGTAAAATAGACTGTGCAATTAATATTTGGGGTGCAGTAGAAGTCTTTGGAGGTGTAGGGAAAAGCCCCTAACTTGAGCATACCCTAACTTGAGCCCATGTGTATATTTTACTTTCTACACACCCGTAATTTAGGTTTGATTAGTTGCTGCATCTTATATTCTGGGCATGTTAATGTTGGGCTATGATACAATTTTTTACTTGGGTTTATGTATTGGATTAGGGTGGTGGTGTATATTACAATTCCATTTAGGTTAATTCTTCCTTTACATTTATTAATGGATAATTTTCTTCATAATATAGTTTTTATGATAAGAAATGTGTAAAAATAAATACAATATTTAATTCATATTTTAGTTCTTAAATTAAAAAAAAAAACGTTTTTCATTCCCTCAATACTCAATTTGAGAAATTAAAAAATATTTTAAAATTTGAAAAACTAAAATCAAATTCACTCTTTAATAAACTAAATTTGTAATTAAAATTAAGTAATTTTTTTGAAATAATAATTCATTAAATAAATAGAGGATAGAAATTTATATTAAAAGAAGGTATGTGAAACACAAAGGTCAAAATTTGTTAGAATTGAGAAAATAGAGCAGTATATAAGAATAAAAGACTTATAAATTCATTGTCTTAAGGTTGTGGATTGAGAGTGGTGTCAATGCTTTATGTGGTGGGACTCAGATCTTATTAGTATTGTATCTTCCCAATATCCCCTCTGTAAACCAAACATAACCAACTGATACACACATCTATAGAAATCTTGGAATACTATTGTTAATAAATAAAGTTGAAGAAGGGAGATTTTATGAATTCTTTCGGAAAACATAATATTACATGGCTTAGCATCCTTCGTATCGATTTAATTCATATACAGACTCGTTTAGAAAGAAATTTTCAATATAGGAATTTACTAATTAAAGTTGTATAGCTTCTAAGGTTAGTGTATGCATAGTCTAAAAATATTAGAAATTTATTTAGTTGAAAGTTGCATGGTCTATAAAGTAAATATAATATTAGATATGACTTTAGGTTTATTTATATATTACGTTTTAAAGGTGAATACTCATAATTGAGTTCAGTGTAATTGATAATACCCTTTAAAATTGATGTTATGTTTGATAAAAGTAGTTGTAAATAAGGAAATAGCCTAAAATAGTAATTTGGAATGTGATTAATTATTGAATGGAATATTTACGTAAGGTAATTATATATTTTTGATAGTTATACATCTCTATATTTTTAATTTATTTTAAAAACTTTATGATCTAAAATACATAAATTAAATTTGAAACAACATAAAACTTCATTTTTTTATAATTCAAAATAGTTATTGAAAATTTCAATTTCTAGAAACATTCTATCTATTTCATTCATCCGTATTTACATCCGCCTATCTATACCCACACCCAGCTTTATATCCACCTGCTTTCACATCCACCCATCCATGCCCACACCACCCCACCCACCGTAGACCCACCAACTCCCACCTCACCCCACCCATGCACACACCCCATCCACACCCACATAAAATTATCATATTTTCATATCAAATAGTATATATATATATATATATATATAATTATTATTATTATCATTATTTAGTATATCATTGTTAAATACGGTCACCTAAAATATTATATGTTCTTGTATAATAGATGATTATCACATATTAAAGATAATGTAAACCACAATAGGGTTAGTTAGTAATGTATTAAAATTACCATACACTTATAAAATCAAAATTTAACACATTTTCACACCTCATTCATCATCTAATTAATATCATTCAATAACCACATCATTTAACCTTGGCTATGCTTCCAGGGAATTCGTGCATTAAGTATATTCATTGATCATGCACCTTTCATACTATCTTCGCTCACAAAGAGTTATACGTCAAGAACTAAGTCCTTTTCATATGATTGGGTAAATACCTTACAAGCTACCAGATACGATTTTTTTAGACATTGTACTCCAAGTTTTAGGAACCTCTATCAACTCTCAAGACTTAATATCTTCTTCTATGTGAATCCAATATTAATAGAGTCAATATAATCTCTTATAAAATCACCATTCCATGCATAACCTATTATATCAACAACTCAATTATGGCCACACGTCGTGACTCTACTTGCCCTCATACATATACAATTAATAGATTATGGCTACACCCCTGATCTTACTTGGCTACACACACATAAATAGTAGATTGTGGTTTAATCCCTAACTCTACTCAATCTCACACACCACCATCAAGCATACATGTATTCTTATACCTCACAATTAATCATTGATAAAACCTAGAACATTTAAACACATTTTTGAAATTAATTTCATTTATTATACTCTCTCAAAAATATCACTTCTCACTCAGCAAGCTCCCCTGCTCACCTAACAAGACAACTATAGGAGTTTTTTTAAAACTAAAGCTCGTCTAGCGAGACCATACTCTATTAGCGACCAATCTCCTATGAGCTCTCTGAATCTTTATCAAATAAATTTTGCTCATTGAGGGATTTGACTTGTCCAACAATAAGGTACTAGGAGCTCTTACCAAATTAATTCACTCAATGAGACCAGACTTATCCAATGACCAAGTCATCTCCATTGGTTGCTACCCATTTTCAGTTTACAAACCACACAAATTCTTTTTAGTTTTCAAACCCTTAAATTCTAATTTATCTAATGTCTTCACTTCTCATACTTTTTCTTATTGTTGTATAACATAGTATTTCTATTGTTGTTCTTGACGTAGGGACCAACACAGAGATGTTTGTCAAGACAATAGTTATTGTACCCTTTAAATACCCACATGTTATTCTTTCCTTCGTCCCTTTTTTCAATTATCCTTACTAACTCAAGTAAAGCCTACTAATGTTGGATTTTAAATGTCCTTACTACTCTGATTTAGCCATGTGTATTTAGATCAAAATAACTCTTTTTGTTGGTGTCGCCATTTACCCCCCTTTGCTTTATGTTCTAAATTAAGCTATGATGAGTAATTGTTAATCCCAACTTAGCTTTTGTTGAAAATCCATGTGATTATAAGTTCCATATAAAAATGAGAAATTTGAGCACCGTATAAAGATGGAAACCCTTAAATCTATTAACTTAAGGGTTTTGGTTAAAAGTGGTGTCAATCCCTTATGTGTGGGTTGAGCTCATATTTCATTAGTATTGTATCTTCATGATAATCCTCCCTTAAAAGACCTATCAACTTCTTACATACAACACTTCTTTAATTTAACATTATTTATCCATACACAAATTAGTTGAACACATGATCGCTGAACTATTAAAAGTATAGAAAAGCTTAACATCACAACACAAAATTGCTAGACTATTAAAAGATTGACATTAATAATGCCAATCAGGCTAGATGCCCCGACACAAGAGAAACTACAACTGGTTGGTGCATGTTTTTAGGCGATTGTATGATCTCCTGGAAGTGCAATTGTATGATCTCCTGGAAGTGCAAGAAGCAAGACTCAATGTATAAATCTCCTACTGAAGTAAAATATCATGCAATGTCTACAACATGTTATGAGATGATTTAGTTGTGTGGTTCTTTCAAAACTTGGCATCTTATAATAACAAGACCAACTCTATCATATTGACAACACAAGTTCCATACAAATTGTAGCAAATCCTCTATATCATGAAATAATCACGCACATATAGGTAGATTGTCACTTAATCAAGAAAGCCTATGATTGTTAAATTATGACTTTGTCATATTTCTCTACACCGGTTCAACTTTCTAATATATTCATCAAATTCCAATGATTTCTAATTAGGAAATTGTTGATTGTTGACTTACGACCATCAATTTAAGGGGGATATCAAAAATTTGATTTGGTCAAATATTTGGAATTTATTGATAGAATATTATCTATTACTAGTGTAAATTAGTTCATAATTTTACAATTACAATTATATTACTATTACATAGGTTAGTTTTAGGATTAACATTTATATCATATTAATGCTATGATATTATAGAGATTGTATTATTATTATTTAAATGAGAAATCTCTAGAAGGAGAACACATAATTTTCAACTCATTTTCTTGTAAGCTTACTACACGCAAATCTCTCTTAAGAATCAATAGTAAAGCTAGTTTTGAGTGTTAGAAAAAACGCATCATCAATTAAGACGTTATCGTCTTTACTCTCAAGAATCACCTTAAATCACCTTATTAACATAGAAATAAGATAAAAATAAGGAATACAAGAATATGATGTGGAAATTCCAAAAGCAGAGAAAAAACCACAACCATTGTCCAAAGACAACTAGAAAATAATCACTATGTAAAAATTTTTACAACACACATAAAACACTATGAACCCTTTGATCTCAAGTACACTTACACTATCTAGAGCAATAATTTAACTACTCCTCACAACACCCTAGTACAAGAGTATAAGAAAAGTCAAACACTAACTCGAAGTTCTTTGACTTTGGATAATAAACACCATTGATTTAGAGACCATTATATAGTCACAAACATCTATTCCCTAGTTAATCCTAGATGTTGTAAGACTTTTCAAGACGTATTATTTTCATTGGTTCAAGTGTGAGAAATTTGCTTAGGAAGGTTAATAACAATTTGAGTTTTGTGTAAAAGGAAGATGAGAATGGAGGAGTCACTAGTGCAGGGAAGGGAAATGACAACGATTATTTTCACCTTTTGACTTCGGGTTAAATACCGAGGCATATACTACCGAGATAAAAAGCTAGTTCTTTATGCCTCAGTTATGAACCCGAGGCATATTAAGTTGTTACTGCCCCGGTTTCTGTCAAATCGAGGCCTATTGTGTATCAGAAATAAAAAAAAATGTGTAAACCCTAATCCCTTCCGCTCTCGCTGCTCTCGAGTCCCTCTTCCAGGAAAAGCTCGAGCTCGACAAGGATGACGAGGCGTCAACCTAAGGCCTTTCAATTTGTGCAGACAGCAATATATAAAAAATAATAAAGGTTGGTGGATCCATTGTTGGAGCAGCAAGATGCAAGAAGAAGAAGTGGTTCTGGTCCGCCATCGCCCTCCTCCTTGCATTCTCCGCAGCACGTTCGTTCACTTGCTATTCGACGTGGTTCTGCATTGGCCATGACTTTGGCCACTACAACGTCATGCTCAACCGCCACCTTAACCGCGCCGTGCAGATCCTTTCTGGCAACGTTCTCCCCGGAATCAGCATTGCCTGGTGGAAGTGGAACCACAACGCGCACCACCCGCGTGCAACAGCCTCGACTTCGACCCAGATCTTCAACACCTGGCACCGGAAATGCCTCTTCGACGGTGCAACAATGGTGCGACGGCGGTGCAACAACGATGGAGGCAGAATGGGACGACGCGCAGTGGCTGGATTCTCGAAGAAGAAGAAGGGACGACGTTGTGCAGTGGAATGGTTTGGGGTTTTTTAACCCTACGAAGCCCCACTTCATATTGCCTCTTTAATTTTTTATTATTATTATATAAAGCTAATATGCCTTGGTTGGCAGTTTGACTGAAGCGTAAAGGTTTTGCTATCTCGGTTCAATTAGAACTGAGGCATATTCAGTGAGGTAAATGAAAAAAATATTAAAATACTGCAACTTAGCTGCATCAGGTGAAAAGTGACTGAAGCAGAAAGCATATTATGCCGCGGTTGAAGAGTACCCGAGGCATAAAACTATCTTATAATTTTTAAATTCAAAAATAGTGGGAATTGTAAAAAATTTTGAAGCTATATGCCTCGGTTAAAATCATAATTGAGGCATAAAAGTTGAATTTAATTTCAAAAATGCCATCGCATGTTTATATGCTTCGGTTGCTCAAGAACTGAGGTATATACTGCAATGTAAAAAGTCTAAAATGCACTAGTGAGTTATTTCATGCTTTAAGATTGGCCCAAAAGAATCTCCTTGTGTGTAGGGAAAAAATATAGTTCAGCAAGCAACAAGAGAGTCGGTGTTAAATGATGGTATATAAGTAGGATACAACTATGTATTTATCAACTAACTAACTTGAGAATTAAGTTATAGATTCAAACTTATGATTAAGTTCTATTAATTCAAAGAAAAGGGTGGTTCTGAATTCTTCATATTTCTCCACCATAGAATTTCCTTTTGCCTTTCTTGATATACATTTCATCTGACTCAACTAGTTTTTTCAAAAACACTTTTTAGAGAAGAAACACAAAATAAAATAGAGAAACTATACAAGAAATTCTCTACAAATTACCTTATGCAGAGCTAATTTAAAAAAAAATCTTTCAAGTGCTTATGGATAAACTTGCCCAAATAGATTAATAGTTCACTAGAGGATTGTTGATTGTCACATTTTCTCTAGCAGTTCTGCTTTAATACATAAGGAATGGAGATTTACACATTAATCGTTTGATGCTGCCTGGTTCTTGTATTGAGTTTACAATTAGATTGATCATCTTGTTATTAGGCTGACAAAACGAGACTCAAGGAGTTACTAACTGATCTGAAAGACCTGAAACGGGTGTTAGATGCCATTGAAAAATGATGTCAGAAGAACTACACTTTCAAATTTGAATTTTCCTATTCAAATTGCAAACAACTGAAAATTATCTAAAATTGTTGGTTAAAAAAAACTTATTCAATCATTGGTAAAGGTCTTTTTAGTTTATTATGAGGTTCCTCGTGAACATGACGGGCAATAGCGAGACAACTAGTTATGGTTGGATCATTCTTATTCATGATTGAAAGAGCGGAATTCTATCCGAATGTGAAACATCTAGCATGATTGAAAGATGAAGAATACTGTACCCAAAACCAATCAAAATTAGTCTTTTATTATGATGGAAATAGCATACAAAATTTTTGTATAACAAGACATATCTCACTCTTCCCTATTTTAGGTTTTTCACCAAATGTAAATAACTAATATTAGGGAAACTTCAACTCATAGAAATTTTATTGGCACAGGTCATATAACATAGTAATTAAGTAGAGAAAACACAGTTTATTCAGAACAAAGCCACACCTACAAATACTTTGGTCATTCAAGAGAGCAATTAACCCTTATCCCTTAGAATTTGTTGATTCCATTCCTTTCTTGTAACTTCTTCTTACCACATCCCCACACCCAACATCTCACACTGCCATTTCCTCCACCACCTCCTCCACCCCAACCCCAACCCTCACCACCACCACCACCACCTCCTCCTCCCCCTCCCCCACTTCCACCACCACCTCCCCCTCCTCCACCACCCCCACCTCCTCCTCCTCCACCCCCTCCTCCACCACTTCCTTCACCCCATCCATGACCTTGTCCATTTCCTCCTCCTCCTCCTCCTCCACCACCTGAACCTCCTCCACCCCCACCTCCACCCTTTCTTTTTCGTCCTTTATGTTCACCTCCTCCTCCTCCTCCACCTCCACCTCCATTTCCTCCACCCTCGCCACCACCTCCTCCTCTTCCACCGTTCCCCCCACTGAACTTCATTTCACCTAATAAAACTTCCGACGAGTTCGTCCCACTCACACCAACATCTCCCACCAAACCACGAGAAACTTCAGCGGTAGAGTTGGCCATGCCATTGCCACCCTTTAATTCATGAAAATCATTTCTCACATTACCTGAACAAGGCCCTACAATCACAACAGTCACCAGAAACACCCCAAACACACTCCTCACACACCCCATGTTTTGGTTTTCCCACATCACAATGCATAGCACTTACCTTACACCACCCTTTTATACCCTTCTCATAGCACCGGGAACACTCGTGTATTCCATTCACAAACCTAAATGAAGTACAATATAGTCCCCACCCGTAACCCTTCCACAAAGCTGCAAAGGTTAGGCCACAGTGATGATGATGATGAATGAAGACAAGACCTGCAACTTTGATTTCCCTTCAAGTGCAATTTGTCCCCACCTCTATTTTCCCAGCAAATTTGTTTGCACTCCATGCAATCCAGAAACATATTATTGATAACACTAGTACGTAAAATAACTTAGTCCCAGTTCGTGTCTATCACACATATAATTACTCGAACTGAAAGTTCTTAATCACTTAGCTGACTTATTTTTGGAAAATGTTTCTTCATTATTGGAGCACTCAAGCATGAAATGCCTCATTGGTTTAAGCAGGCTATTGTCCAATTAAGAGCATATAAAATGTGGTGTAATAATGGTCAAATTTTTTATTTGACTTTTCATGTATCACGTAGGTTTCCATACAATTTAGAAACTTCAACCCCTTTCGACAACGTAATTAATTATCCTTGATTTCATTGTATTTATATTGATTTCTATGTTAATCTATAAAATAAATAAATTCTGACATCAAAATTTATTAATGTAGTTCTATTTTATTTAAAGAATAAATTTGTTCATAAGGATTATACTGTAATTGATAATTTATTTAATCGAGAAAAAGTTAAAAAATAATTAAATAATAAAATAATTTTAAATGTTTAACGCTTTATTATTTGTGGTTGATATACTTATAGTTCTTTAAATCTAAGAATGCATTGTCTTATGAAAGACACTAAAGTTATAAACATACACTAAGAACTAGGTGATGATGTCTAGATCTCCAAATGCCTTCCTTTCTTAGTGTATATGTAAAACAAATCATGTATATATATATATATATGATAACACATGATGCTTAGTCTGCATTGTGTTTGATAGCAGTGCACTAGAGTGTTGTATTTTCTGCACTAGATTAGTTTAAATTTCTGAGCTAACTGCATATGCGTAGCACTTTGTGTATTACAGTTGATATATCCATTAAGTAAAGAGATTGACAAAGAGATTGACGATACTATATATGTATATTGCGTAAAGCACATATGTTGTTGGGTGGGGTGGTGTTGGCTTTTTCTTGAAGATTAGAATTTTGGTGGAAGCTGTGGTAGTGGCCGCGTGACAAAGATTGCATGTGGTGGACATCAATAAAAACAATATCGAATACATGTCAAAAGAAAGATTGATAGTAGTGGAAGTAATGTCAATGTTGCATATTGGTGCAGTTTCTTGGATTTTTGAAGTGCATTCTTAGACAGAAAACAGTTCCAATATGTGGGTCTTCATTTCTTCTTGTCTGTTATCATTTCTAAGTATGGAGCAAAAATTTCGTTCTCCTTCGGTGGTGGCTTGTGCTTTAGCCTTCCAGAGGCTCTCATACTAATAATCGTTTCACGGAGAAACTTGACTAGTGATTTCACGAAAATGAAAACGACAAATTAATTATAATATATTTATTAAACCAAGATAAGTACGGTACATTTTAATTATAAGATTGTGGAATTTGTTACGAAAGAAAGTTGATATTACCAATATAATAGCACTATATATATATTTTTTTTATTTACCACAGTTTGTGGTCACGACATAGCTGACGCAAACTATATACATACTACATAAAGTTAGGGTTAAATATGTTTTTGGTCCCTTAACTTTCAATAAATTTTGGAATTAGTCCATTTTGAAACTTTGGATCAATTTAGTCCCTCATCTTTCGAAATACGTGGATTTAGTCTTTTAATCAAATTTTGTAAAGTTTATTTGATATCTTGTACACATTTTAGGATTGTATTTGAGTTGTTTATACTGTTTGACATATTTTTGCTTTAATGTTAAGTCAAATACTATTGTGAAACACGTTTGAAATGTCAAATAAACTTAACAAAATTTGATTAAAAGGACCAAATCCACGTATTTCAAAAGATGAAGGACTAAATTAGTTCAAAGTTTCAATATAGACTAATTCCAAAATTTACTGAAAGTTAAAGGACCAAAAACATATTTAACCCCATAAAATTATAATGGTTGTGATAAAAATTAATTAATAAATAATTCTGATAAATTTTGGGATGAATAATATCATCTTTTATTATGCCATTATTAATAAATTTCATAAAAAAAAACATTTAAAATGTGTCAAATTATATGGAAAATGATATTTTTGTAACGATAAGCATCTCACAAAATACTATTACATAATTTGTCATAAAAAGAATGTAGTTTAAGTCTATGAATTTTTGCTTTAAACAGATGAAAATATGTCCATACATTAAGAATGGTAAATTAACTCGTCCCGACAATCCCAAATTTTCAGAAAAGCCTTTTATCTCAAACATTAATTTTTCATCGATCATCTTCCTTTTTTCTTCCAAATCCCTAACACATTCACATGCTTTTATAAAAATCCAACACGAATGGAGTCATGTAAGCGAAAAACTCTATTAAAACCTCTAATCGATCTCTCATTGTAGGTAATTTCATTTTCTGCCATTTTGCCATTTATTTCTCGTCTCTGCATGCAACTCTTTTTTTCTCACTACATGGTGTTTTCCTTCTTTTTTTTTTTTAAATCTCCTCCGACAGAGATACTAAAATTGTTCCTTGATCGTCGATTGGGTCTTTGATTATGTAAATAAAATGTTTTTCACATGTGACATTGTTTAAAGGAGAGAACTAAACTAGACAAACATTATCACGTAGGAGAAGCTAATTTAATTAAAAAAAATTAAGGTCTTATGGTTGAATTTAGAAATCTATGGTGTGAATGTTGTCTTTATATGTTTGTTGAAATTTGGAAATAATCTTTATGGTAAGGGTGATTTTATTTGAACGGTGAAATTATGAAATTGTGTTGAGAAACTATAGTTTTGGATAGATTAATTTTTTTTTTAAATGGAGTGGTTATGAATGTGATTACAAGAGAAATTGACTTATGAGAAAAAAAAATTGATAGTTAAGCGTGGTTGATAATTTATTAGCGTGAAATTTCATATGTATGGAAGAGTTAGCCTATAAGATGAGAAAGGAATAAGTGTAACTTTGATGTTATTATGGTAAGACTATTGTTTGGATTTGTAGGACTGGATGTTTTTGGGTGGTACAATAATTTTTACAGTAATTGAACACTTAAGTTTAAAGAAATTAAAAACATGCGAACTTTAGAATATTGCTACAAAAGTTATGAATATGTTTGATTGAATGTTTGTATTACAATAATGTATTATAGAATGTGGCATGGTATTTGTATTTTGAGATTTGTGATATGCCCATATGATTGTTATAAAGTGTAATTAGAAATGACTTATAGTGTTGCTAAATAGTTTTCTTATAAGCTACCTAAGATAATTATGATTGTATAAATTTATGTTTGCTAGTGTATGTGTATATGTAAAGTTTTTAGTGCGTGTGATAGTAAAGTTAGTATTTTCTAAGGAAAATGCTAATATAGGTTAAGTTTAAAGGTACATTGAAGAGGACTTTGGGAGTAAGACTATCCTAACTCAACTAGTATCTCATTCACATTGAGTCGGTATCTCACTCACATGTTATAGATGAATTTTTTATTATAGATTTCATTTTACAAAACTCAATTCTATTATTAAGAATTATAATGCAATTAGTTGGCACATAATTATTAATGTTGCAGGACTGATTGATAATTAAGCAATATTAAATGTTTGTCTCAAATTTATGGATGGTTGCATTTTGAGTTCAGTTTATAAAAATCAATTCTATTATTAAAAATTATAATGTGAATTAGTAGGCACATAATTATTATTGTTGGAGGGATTGTATGATAATTAAGCAATATTAATTGTTTGTCTTAAAATTTTGGGTAATTACGTTAGTAATGGTAACAAGGCACTAAATGGACAAGTTTCATTATCTCAGTCACATTTAAAAATTCATACACATCCACGTCCTAAAGTAAAAGTTCATATTCATTCAAGTTCTTTATCAAGTAAGTATAAAGTTTTTGTCTCATTCTCATCTTCATCAAGTAATGGGTATATATATATATATATATATATATATATATATATATATATATATATATATATATATATATATATATATATATGCACTTCATATCCACTTTTTTATAGTTTCAATATCAATTAGTTACTTTTATAAAAAAAATATCACAAAAAAAACATGATATTTTCAAATACTCAATATCAATATCAAAATAATGTATTCAATGAAAAGTATTTAAAATAAAATGATAGTTATATAAATTTAAAATTAGAGTACCAAATAACAATGAGAAAAAAGTGATAAAATTATATAAAATATTACACAATTACACATAAATAAAATTTCATGACAACCAAAACATTCAATTAATTTTGAAAACATGAAATCAAGTTGATAAAGTTAAATTTTTTTTTTAAATTATAAAAAGAAAACAAACATTCAAGTTTAGAAATATTTTAAATATACCTTTACTTCCTTTTTTATAAATTATAATGAATTTTTTTATACACTAATAAAAACTACAAATACTTAAATAAAATCACACATAGAAAAAGAATAAGCTAGTGATAATTAAAATTTATACATAGATCTTTCCTCTTTTCAACTTTTTGACAATGCCATTAAGTTATTATATTATATTACATTAAATTAAATGTTTTTATACAATTATGGTGATTAAATTACATTTATGAAATTGACTTAGAAAATAAAAAATAATTATATAACAAAATTAAAACAATATTATACGAGATAAAAAAATATCAAATAAAAATATTAAAAATAAGTAAAAATGATAAAATGTGTGTCTTGATATATAATTGAACGAAATTGCACACACAAAAAAAAGAAATATAATTAAATGTATCATAAGATATAAAGTACTCTTCATATATCGATCTGTTAAAAGGTAGTGAAAATTATTTGAGTGGAAGAAAAAAACTTTAAATGAAACAGAAAGTAAGGATAAAAGAAAGAGAATAAAGAAGATAATTTTTTCTTATATTATCAAGTAAATGAAATATTTACATGATTGAACACTTAAAATTGAGAAAGTGAAACATTCTTATGTGAAAAAAATAAATAAAAAATAAAAAATACTAAAATGGACTAGAAATAATTGAATGTGAAACTTAAAAATTATTTGATTCACTAAATTGATAATATGTCATTTAAACATACATAAAAAAAAAGTATAATTAAGATTACGATAAGAGAAAAGTACATATAAATGTAGATGAATTTTGTGGACGTAAATCAAGTTAAATAATTAGAAGAGAGAACCAAAAAGTTGTGTAGCTATGGATAAACCTTAATGGTGAGGTGACATAGGAGAATCTTGACTCTTCCAAATTGTTTTGGTTTTTTTTTTTTTTTTTCAAAACTTAAAACAAATACTTTACATGTTCTATTCCTGAGTTGACTCTGGATTTGAACCTAAATTGAACTTAAAAAAAATCTATATTTTTTTACACCTATAATTTGGAGCAATATTCTCTATTTTATGCTATTTTTTAAATTTGGAATTTTTTTATAATATTAAATGAACCTTTCGAAGTATACAATTTAAAAAATATTTGTAGACGGTATAACCTTAATTACATTGAGAATTTCAGATCTGACTATGAGCAAAAATAAATCTTATTCAATTAATAAATGTAAGGATGATATATGCAAATTGGACTATCTTAAAAATAAGTTATACCCTGCCATCTATTCCTGAAGAGTTAATCCAAAAATATTCTTTTATTCTAAAATAATTTCATACATAAATATTTTTTTCATTCAAAAAATTAATTTCGAAATAATATTTTTTATGTGGCGGAGTAAAATGTTTTTTTTTTACTATTTCACTTGTTTACTACTATGTACTGACATTTTTTTTTTTGTAATCTTTTTTAAAATTTGTCTTGAAATTTTATTTATATACTTAAATTTATGTGAATCTTATTGTTACGAGTTATACATGTGAAATATATTTTTGTTAAGAAGGTTGATTCAACACTTCTAAAAAGTTTAATCTGAAAATTAATAATACAATAAAATAACAAAGATATTATATTCTTTTCTAATAAGAGTGAGATGTTCTTAGTGGGACTTAGTGAGGGAAGGAAGACCAAGAGTTAAAACTCCCCCTTAAACTCTTTAGAAATCTAAAATTGTCCAAGTTAACATGTGATCTAAATAAACCAAAAAAAGTTAAATGAATAATTGTAAAAAAATATTTAACTTTTGTAAATAAAATTAGTTTAATTTTAAGATGCAATGATTTAATACATAAACATGCTTAAATAAAATACCATTACTTTTAATATTTAACTTATAATTATTATTTTTAAAAATTGTTTGGTATAAACTTAGTTAGGTCACCAGGTAAATAAATATTGTCAAATTGGTTAGTTATTATTTATTTTATATTACTCAACCATTTTATTATAATTTATAATGTTACTTTTTAAAATGCTATTCTATTTCCTCAATTTTTAGTTTACTTAATATTATTCTTTTCATTTTCAATATAAAAATTTGAGTGAATTTATAAACAGAAAGATTTTAAATAGTTTTAAATATATAAATATTTATAAACAAGGATTTTTTTTTATTATAAATTTATTTCATGTGTAAACTAGGTACAGAAACCAATTAGTTTATTTAGGCTTATTAAACCCAAATAAGCTATGGGTATAAGTATTGGAAGGCAAAGTAACAGAAAATTTTAAAGTTTATCAGGTTCAATTTAATTAGGTCTTCAAATTCTTGACCAAAGAGTTGTACATGAAGACAAGGAGTGCATGCAAGGATGCAATAGAAATATGATACTAGCAAAGCATGCTCAAATTTTTATTATTGTCTTTTTTTTTCTTTAATTTTGAATTTTAAATTTATCCGTCTTTGTAACTCAAATTTTAGGCTAAGTAACTTACTCTTTTTTATAAAAGAATTTAGATATATTGAATCAACTCAGAAGAGTATTTTTAAAGTTTTTTGAAAATTGGAATTTTTTTTTTAAATCTTTTATTTAATCATTAGATCAACTCGTGACTACACCAACATTTACCTTGAAACATATATAAGTATTTTGACATCTTTCATTCTCTTATAAATTTCTCTTTTTATTTTTGTCATTGGCCAGTGATCGATCCCGCCATGGGCAAGGTACACATCCAGAGAATGCACATGAAGCCTCTCACATCCCTAGAAGCTAAGACTTGAGGGATTGTGTGGTAGTAGATCCAATGGTAGATTTGGCATTGGTTCAATGACCAATCCTGCCAAACGATATTAGGGAATAGGACTTATAGGGATATAAGCCAATGACATAGTCAATATTCAAAATTAATGTTCATTAGAGGAGGCATGACATTATTGAATTGAAATTGTCTAAGATGAAAAAAAAAAACAAAGAGATTGAAACCCCTACAAAGGAAAGACAAGGATCCCAGGAAAAAGGTTAAAAGGGAATCTGAAATTACGAGAAGGGAGATCACATTTTTTAGTATTTCTAACTGATCGATCTTAGTACCTTTTGTTAGAACAATTTTCATTTTTTTTCCTTTCAATTGTTGGTTCTACTTATTTTTATTTATTTATCTTTATTTTATTCGTTTAATCTTACATTCATCGTCTTCTCTTAAACTTTTACATGTTACATGTTACATTCTCTTAAAATGACAAGATTTAAGAAGATCTTATTCTACACTTTCATTTGTTTTATTATTATTATTCTATGTCCGTACTTTTACTCCATTCTTAAATGCACAATTTCACACATATTTAATATTATGTGTTAAATTTGTGTTAAATGATGAATACCTTTAAGTTTTTTATTTGTGGTCTAAAATTCATAAAAATATAAAGTAGATTCAAATTTCTTTAAGTCTAATCTACTAATTTAGGTTACACTTTTATAGCATATAAGTTAAAAATTTACATTGAAAAATTAAAGTAACACAAAGTATTAATCATTCACAACTTTCTTCTAGTTTATTAGCTTAAGGTTAATCTCGTTTTTACATTATAATCTTTTTATTTGCAAAAATTTTACATACAAAAGAAGTTAAAGACATAATTTTCACTAAATATATTGTCTTCACAACTTATGGAGACATGATACTTATCTATTATATAAACATTTCAGGTTATTAATTTTTAATTTTCTTCTTGTTTTTATAATAGTTGTATTCCTTTACATTTCCTTTCCCTCAAGTGATCTAGAATTCAAACTCTTGTATATAGTGGACATAGATAACATTTAAATTTTGAACTATCAACTAAGTTTTTGAATCATTTGAATTTTTGAACCATCAACTCTCTTCACTGTATTTTCATCCTTCTTTCCCTCTTTCTCTTTCTTCGTTTAGACATTTTGCTATTTGAATAGTAAAACATTTGTTTAAGATTTTCAACTTCATCATCACACTATGATTCTATTCTTCTTCGTTGTTGTTGTCATTAAATGATAACAGTATCTTATTATAGTTTAAGAAAAAAACATCATACTCATTGATTTGTAACTATGTTAGTTTATAATCTATTACATCAAATTGTTTACAAGCTTTTTATTTATTTATTTTCTGAATCCAAATAATTTCTTTATCTATTCTCTTTCCTTCTTTTTATTCCAATCCCATATTTTCACAAGATCATGAAAGTAATGTAACAGAAGGATTAATCAGGTGGTTAGAAAAAAATAGTCCGAGATCTAAATTAATCTTGAATTATTATTTTTTGAAATTTCTTTTTCAAACTTTAGAGATAGTTTGAGACGGAAGGGGACAAGAAGTAGGCATACGTAAGCAAAATTATACAGTGTGCAGATGGAATCCTTCAGTAGTAGCAGCCATCTCGATGTGAAATTTTGTTTGCTATTTATTCTCTTAATTTTTCAGCTGCGATTAGAGACCACGTTACGGAAGTTGTTGGGAACGGGTGAGATATTGTCATCACGTGATTGTCACGAAACAATAAAGGGTTTTTATATTTTTGGTTAGTTTTATTTCGGGGAAATAAAAGGCCACAACTTTTATAATACGCACTTCTGGAAATCATTGTCATATCAGTACATTTCTTCTAAAATAATGCTTTCTACACCTATCATCATATCTTTACACACTCTCATTTACCCATCCATACTTGCATAATCAACGATCAGATAAACAACGTTGACTCTCTTTTTTTTTTTTTTGTTACCAATTCGTTTCAATCCTTACCCTAAACCTAATATAACGTTTTATTGAAAGAAAAGAAAAACTTTACTTTCGATCCTAGTATACTCCATTTTACTAGAAAAACCTTCTTCACATTTTTCATAAGGAAAAAACTCACTGGACTGTTACCTTGCGCTATGTGGGATCCATTACAAGGTACAACGTTCTTTTTATTCACTAGTTTTCCTTTTCATAACCGCAATAATTAAAATTACAAAATCACTTTACAATGTCTCAAATAAAGCTTAAGATACGGTTAGCAACTAAACATTCAAAATTTCCGTTCTCCTTTGTCTTTAAGCCGCAAAACATGGCAAAGGAAGCTTCAAAACTCAAATTCCTTGCTTTATTTTTGTTAGATTTTCTTTTCCACAAAAAAGAATAGTAAAATAATGGAGACCAATATAAAATTGAAAATAAAATAAAAAAGCAAAATGTGAAAATTCACCTGTCAGAGGGTGTGCCCCGTGGATCAGGCAGCACCAAAATCTAGTTAATCGCAAAAGTCCAAATGAAAGGTTTGGAATTGGTAGCCCGAAGCACAATTCTTTTGTTGGAATGGAAGTGATGTCGAAAGGTTGAGTTCATGACTCCTTCCAGCATCTTGCGTGCAACTTCCACATGATTCTATTTCAGTATACCCACTTTGCAAACAAACCCTTTAACCACTTCTACGCTCTTTCCATTCATTAACTACATGTTTTCCAACCAACACTTCCCACTTCCAAACTCAACCGCAAACACAATGCATCCTTTCTATCTCATTACATAAATCACACTGCAATTTTTCATAATCAAAAAACAAAAACCAACTTCAATATCCAATCTCCTAATCCATAACTCCAAATCAATATCAATAACAACATAATTTAATGTCTATCAGCTAACATTAACAGCTACCTACCGCACCCAACAAGGTTAAAATTAAATTATAAGAAAAATTATACACACTAACTCAGGGGCCCACGGAACCGGCTCCGTTGGTTTATCTCTTCCTATCTAGCTAGTCTCATAAAAAAATACAATAAAAATTAATAATAATCAAAAACCGGGAACCGACGGTGGCGAACCGGTGTCCGGTCCAGGCTCCGCCTCCTTCTTCTGCCGCATCTCCAAAACCTTCCGGTGGTGGTTCGAGTGCAACTCGCTCGAGAAAGTAGGGCTACACGCGGGTCTATATTCGGGCAATAACCGACCCGACTTGTACCGAACTCCACAGGCATTGCACAAGGTCTTCGCCCCGAGCGGTCCGGTTCGCCATTGGGGTGTTTTCTGAACGCCGCAATGGCTGCACCGTCTCGCCGCCCCCCCGTCCGACGCGGCCCGTTTCTTCGCCCTCTTGTCCTCCGGATGCTGGCGGTGGACTTTGGACGTGGCGGCGCAAATTAGCAAAGGGCTGAAGGGAGACGACGTGTTGGTGAAATACGAGGGTGACCTTAGCGGCCAAACCCGAACACCGGTTCTGGTTCGCTTGCTCCTTGGCTTCGCCGGAACGAGGGTTTTAAAAGTGAAACCGGCGTTTCCCGGTTCCGGCGGTTTCTCAGCGAGGCTCTGCGTGACGGTTGCGGGGAAGGAAAGAGAGTATTTGGAGAAAGAATCTTCGATGAAATGAGACACCCATTCCAGGTCCGCAACTTCCTCCGCCTGTAAAAATGAAGACTTTGGTGAAAACAGAAGCGAGAAATTTGTTAACGCGAAATGGGAAGACAAGACAAGTACCGGAAGAGTGAGTTCGGCATTGAAATTGTCGTTGAAGGAGGGTTTGCAATTGTGCATGGTGTGGTTGTTGTTGTTGTGAGGGGAAACAGAGGTTGAATGATGGCTGTGTTTGTGTTGGTCGGGTTCTTCGTTTTCGAGGAGCGAAAAGTCGAGGAGGTCGTCGACGAAGAAGTCGTCACAAGAGGTGACGTTTTGCATGTTAAGGTCCTCCGGGAACGCTTGGGGGCTGAGTTTGAGGGCCATTTCTTTTCTGAAACTGCTCTTCAACACTTCTTCCAAACACTCCATTGCAAGCTAAAACACAAGTGGGTTGATTAATTTTTACGAAAAATTCAAAATTGAAAACAGAATTGTGGAACTGTGGTTGTTACCTGAGAGAGAAGAGAGGGAAAGGTGAGGGATGAAATTGAGAGAGAAAGAGCGGAGGATGGTGAGTTGGTTAAGGCATCATTGAATGAGGGCTGAAATGTGCCTCTTTCTTTGCCCCAACAATAAATAATAAATAAATGAATAATTTTACTTTTTTCCTTTTTTTTATCAGTCTCACCACCAATGTTGTCCTCCCAACTCTTCACCCTTTCCATCACCATTATACAACTTTGTTTTACACATTAAGAATAATAAATAATAAAATAGCAACGGTAGATGCTCTTTATTAATATACAAACATTATTTATAGGATTAAACATAAGTAATTTTTTAATTGAAGTTTTATTAAATGTTTACGGATATCATATATGATAATTATGAGGTTGAGGGTTTTTTAAAATAAAATGAAATAGTTTATAAGTTAGTAAATTTTAAAACAATATTACTAAACACTACCAAAAACTCTCATAAGATTTTTCTTACAAATTTATTAAAAAAATATATAAGAAAAGATTTTTTTTTCTGTCATTTTTATTAAGAATTTTAATTTGTAATTGATTCTTTCATGGATAATCATTTCTTACAAAAATTATTAAATTTGTAAATATTTTTTATAAAATTTGTTGTAAAAAGTATTTTATAAAAAATATTTTACAAAAATATTAGTAGTAATTTTTTATAATATTTTTTTCACAATAAAATTTAAAATTTATAAATATTTTTTAAAAAACAACTCAAATAAAATTGATAGGAAATATGAGTTTTTTAACGGGTGAAATGTGTATTAAAAAGTAAATTATATTAAAATATTATATCTAATGGTATAATTGTTAGAAAAATGGGACGTTATATTTTCCATAACATTTTAGTTTAATTTTGTAAGAAGGTTGGCTTTTTAACATGCTCCAAATTAAGACAAAAACAAAAATAAAAATTTGTGGTTGTTGTTATAATTTTAAATTTGAAATGTTAATTTGATTATCGATGTTTATAATATGAGCTTATTATAGTCTTTTCATAAAGAAATCACCATTATATATTTCATTATTATTATTTTATTACTTTTGTTATCATTATTTAATTATTTTTGTTTTATTTATAAATTGAAAATTTTAAATCTATAATTTTGATTAAAATTAAAACTTCACGCCTCATAATACAACATTATATACATAAATTGAATAAAAAATAATATTTAAAATATGAACATGATTTAAAATCTATTATCTGAAATAAATACAAAATTGAAATTTTAAAAATCAATGTTGAAAGAAGAAAAAACATCTTCGTTATTTTAATATTTTTGTTTTTCAAAATTTTTAAATATTATTTAATTTTAATTATAGAAATAGTAGTATTTAAAATTTAGAAGATAAATATAAATTAATAAATCAAAACATGGAATTCAAATTTAACTTTCAAAAATTGAAATCATAACAAATATATTATTATTAATTGTAATAAAATACTAATCATAATTATTGCTACCTGAATTTAAACTTGTAAATTCATTATTTGTATACAATCAAAACGGTTAAATAAATGAAAAAAAAAAATGTCTTGCGTATAGCAAAATAAATAATAATGAATATAGTTTTAATTGATATATTTATGTAATAAGTTACGTATAAAATATATGTTATGTACTAAATAGCATTGATACAAGAGTTCAGATAAAATTATTATTATTTTCTGAAACTTAACATTTTAAACTTTGAAAATTCGAGAGAAATTTAAGTTTACAATTTAAAATAATTATTTTTATATATAATTATTGTTATAAATTTTAAAATTTATTGCATAATTAAGTATTGTAAACAATCATTTGTCATATTAGAATAAAATAAATAATTATAATTGAATTTTTTTATTTTATTTTAAAATAATTATTCGTACCAATAAATAGTTGTTTACTAATGTAACCGACATTTTTTATGAAATTAAAATGAATTTTTAGTGTAAGTCCCATTTCTAACCAAATGCCTTTTTTCCATTTGTAGATTCTATCCAGTTCTCAAAATAAATAATTAATAAATTAATATAATAAGAAATTAAAGATAGAGAAAAAAACAGAAGGCATCGTGCTCATCTTTTCGACCTCGAACTTTTTCTTTTCTTCAACCTTCCACCCTTTTCATTTTACTCTCAAATTGATCTCCCTTTTTCATCTATTTAAAAAAATCAGAGAGTAATATATAAAAATTGAAGTTCCAAGAACTAGAAGTGATCATGGATTCAATTTTTAATAATCTGATGTACATTTATTTTGGATCCAAATAATTGAATTAGATTTTCGATCCAAATCTATTTTTTCAAAAAAAAAGTATATTGAATTTTTTAATAATCCAGATCCAAATATTTAGATCAAGTTTAAATCCAGATCTAAATATTTGGATCAAGTTCAAAATCCAAAATTCATTTTTCATAAAATAAATTCAAATTAAATTTCTTAAAACTTGTGTCCATAGGGCTGACATCATCGAATTTGGCAGATTTTTTGTTGGGGCCAATGAGGCCAAATTTCAGCATGGGATTAACTTGGATGACTTTCGAACGAATTTCGGTCGAGGACGACGTGACCAAATTTGGGCCAAGGTCGACTTGACAAAATTTCAGTCGAGATCAATTTGACTGAATTTCGGTCAGGGCCGATTTTGCCTAATACGACCAAATTTTGGCTAGAGCCGACTTGGCCATATATGGCCACATTTAGGCCAGGGCCTGATCAGTCAAGTTTCGGTCAGAGTTGACTCCACTAAATTCGACGGTCGGGAACGACTTGACTGAACATGGCCAATTTTCAATCACAGTCGACTAAGTTGAATATAGTCAAATTTCGTTCGGGACTTTGGTCATGACCAACTCGACCAAATACGACCAAAATTTCGTTCGGGACCTAAATTTGGGATAGTGTTGACTCGACCAAATTTTGGTCATGACCAACTCGACTAAATTTGGCCAAATTTAGGTCAGAATCGACTCGCCTAAATATGACCAAATTTCGGTCGCGATCGACTCTAACGAATACGATCAAATACAAGCCAGGACCAACTCAGTCAAATTTTGGTTGAGGCCAACACGACCAAATTTTGACTGGAGTCGACTTGACTGAATTTGGCCGAATTCCGGTCGTGACAGACTCATTTGAATACGACCAAATTTCATCCTAGGCCGTCTCAGCAGAATACGACCAAATTTTGGTCAGAACCGACTCAGCCAAATCTCAATCGGGGCCAACTCAATTGAATTCGACCGAATTTTGACTAGAGCCAACTACGCTAAATACAACCAAATTTTGGTCGTGGTTGTCTCGGCCGAATACGGTCAAATTTTGTCTAGGTCGACTCAGCCCAATGCAGTCAAATTTGGGTCGGGGTGAACTCAACCGAATACTTCCAAATTTTGTCCAGGACCAGTTGGGCCAAATTTCAATCGGGACCGACTTGACAGAATTTGGCCTAATTCAGCCAAATTTTGTATAGGGTCACGCCAACTCAATCAAATACGACTAAATTTGGGATAGTCCGTCCCAACCTTGCCTAACCTAACCAAAAATATAAACTGAAGATTTGGATTAGATATTTTGGATTATCCATTTTGAAAATATAGATTTAGAGTATGGATATACAATCCATAAAATATATAAAATGTAGATCAGATTGATATTCAAATCCAATAAAATGGATTGGATTTTTAATAAAATGAATATTAAATGGATTGGATCATAGCAAAAATGGATTGAATCATGAAAATTAGATTTTTTGCCTATCCTTAGTTTAACTTTTTAGATCATCCTATGCTTCCTTCCGCTCATTTAAGAGTTCAATAAATATAAATTATTGTTGTTATCCTCATAATTTTTATTTTTATATGTTCAACAAACATTAATTATTACTTTTACCCCCATATTTTTATTCTTTCACTTTTATACGTATTTAATATATTTTTATTAATACATTTTTTTACAAGAGTATAATTTAAATTTGTTAGAACAAATTTATTGATATATTAACAATTCTTTTCTTAAACTTCTGAAATTTTCAATTAAATTGTAAGGTTTAAAGTTTATGAATATAAATTTCAAGGTTTAGTGTTTACTCACGTCGCACGTTGTATGTCTCTCACGTCTTACGTCTCATGTCCCACGTCTCACTTGTCACGTCTCACGTCCCACATGTCACGTCCCACGTTACACGTCTCACGTCCCACGTCCAACGTCCCACGTCTCATGTCCCATGTTCCACGCCTCACGTCCCACGTCTCACGCTCACGTCTCACATCTCACTTTTCACATCCCACATCGTCTCACATCCCACGTCTTATGTCCCACGTCCTACGTCTCACGTTTCACGTCCCACGTATCTCGTCCACGTCTCACCTTCCACGTCCCACGTAGCACCTCTCACGTCCCACGTCGCAGGTTTCACATTATTACACTGAAATTGTGACGAAAAAAAAAATCTAATTACTTATTTATTACATTATACTTATAAATATTTAGAGGCAAAAATTTATACACTAATATATAATTATATTTAAAATATTCACATTTATATATATATTTACAATACTATATACTTCCTATATCCACATTGTTTAGTACATTTTATATTTCCTATACTGGAAGAGGAAGAAGGGTTATTTATTTACAGTTTTCCCCTCATATGCGGTTTATCAAACAGGTGGAGGG
>Ga0209589_1002070_pt1 | contig 34260 bp, 21 predicted proteins | sample CowpeawhiteBW_FD_187525 | JGI IMG/M metagenome (GOLD analysis project Ga0209589, IMG submission 187525) | Root nodule microbial communities of legume samples collected from California USA - Cow pea white BW (SPAdes) (version 2) | ecosystem: Host-associated > Plants > Roots > Nodule | place: USA...
AGGTAGCAGACAAATTAAAAAACATGACCACAGTTTGGAATAAACTAGAGCACCTGCAATGGATTTCAAATTAGCAAAAAGTTACCTGTTTTTTGTTGGTAATTAATTGGTCTTGAATCATGACTTGCAACCTTTGAAGTCTTGAAGAAGCCCAGCAAAGGAACCTGCTACAGCTACAATTGTTAAGATGCCGCTTGCAGCACTAAATATGCGCAAGCATATCCATTCTGTGCTCCATTTTGGTATTTTAGTTTGAACAATATACATCTCCACTGGGAAATACACTGTGAAGGGCCAATATTCAAGGACACCAATAAGTCCCACAATCTCATTGAAGAATGGTAGCACCATAGCTATGAAGGTGCAGCAGATCACAAAAATTGCCCTCGAAAGCAACCTGAAGAGGTTGAGCTTCAAGCTTTTGCAACCAAGGATTGGTACTTCAAATTCCTTCGTCATAAAATCACTGTCTGAGAGTTTTTGTGCTATGTTCTTTTCAATCAATGGGAACAGGGATTGGCAGTCATTTAGGTATGCACCAATAAGGTAGAAAACAACGAGATAATTGGCTATGTCAGGGAGCCAATATTGGCCAAAACCAGTGAGAACGTTTCGGGGGCTTTCATCTCCAAAAGCTCATAGCCAGAACCAGCAAATAGTTGAAAGAAAAACATTGTCACAGAGGAACTCCCTAGAATAGCCTTTAACATTGTCTTTGACTCTTCAGGAGGCGATTTGATTGTGTCCTGTTTCATAATAATGTCACTTTTAGTTTAGGTTATGGCTGCAAATTTTAATTTACAAATTAGTTGTACGAGATTGAATTAAATTTAAAGATATTTTTTAATATATTATCATAGCTATTGTCTAAAGTCTAGAAATAAAAATCTAAAAAGTTTTAATTTAATAGAATATTGAAAGTGTTAAATTAAATTACACTTTTTAGAATGAGAATAATGTCCTAAAAAATTATAAAACTCATTTAGTTGAAATTATAAGTAACATATAAGAGGTGTTGAGTTCAACTCAAACGAATAATGAACACATGCACGGAAATATCAAGAGTTATAAGAGGAAAAACAGTTCAAATAAAGAAAGCTAATTAGTTTAATTTTTGTTTTATAGCAATTTTTCTAAAAAGTTTTATTTGGATTAAATTAGGGTAAGAAAATATAGATTCATATTTTTTTTAGAAATTTCGGACATAATATCTATTTGTGTGATCTAATTTTTATTTATTTGAATATTAAACATGTATGTTTCGTATTTAGCGATTCATAATTGATTATAAGAATTATATATAAATGAATTTTGTCGGAGCTTTTGAGGAGAGTGAGTCATGAAAAGTGGCAACTGTATATTTTGTAAAAGAAGTTCTTGAAAAGATTGATAGAAATTGATATATGTATATTTTGTCGAGAAAATTCTAGAGGAGAGTAATGGAAAACAATATTTGTATATTTCGTTTAGGAAGTTCTAAAGGAAAGTAATGTGGAGTTGACACTATATGTAAAGCTTCAAAGTGTGATAGGTACAAATCAACTTCTAGCACTCAGATCACTCAGTAATTGTTTTAATTGTTGTGATGAGTTGTTTTGAATGTGTGATGATATACTATTGTTTGAGACAATAGATTTAGCTTTGTAAATGTTCGTGTGAGATGAATGATGAAATTGAATAGTGTTATAAGGCACCAAAGTTATAAAAGATTTGAATGAGTTGTTATATAACTATTGATGTATATTATTAGTTGAGTTATGAAAGAGTTTAGTTTGGGAAGAACTTTTTGTGAATGAACTTATTTTAAATAAAGGTTATTATGGATTAATGTATATTTTAATTTAATTATGATTTTTTTTTAAATTTAACTCTTGAATTATTTGAACAAATTAATTTAATATTCATCTTTAACATTAAATGGTGGCACTTTGGAAATAAAATTTTTTAAAATTTACGAGTTTTACAAAGAATCTTATTACCATCGAAGCTGAAGCTGAGATGTTACAGTACTTAAGAAACTATCTTTTGAATGATGAATGTACTTGAATGTCACAAAATTAAGAAAAAGTAGATGTACCTGAATTTTGATAAGGATCATTGTGTGGGAGAAGGCAAAGGCCACGTTACCACAAGCTTGGGATTTCTTGATAAGGCTTTGTGAGAGAGTACTATTACCAGTACTTAGACCAGTTAAACTTCCTTTAACTTGTTTGTTTTCTGTTACAAGCGCAAGTCCAATTTCCTTGATATACTTTTTCAGCAAAAAATTTCCTCAACTGATAATGACAATAAATAACAATTCTCTAACATAACATGAATAGAATCATACCAATAACTTTAGCGATTCCAAGACGAAGTCCAATTATTGAGTATATGTAGGAGATGAAAGAAAGCAAACCAGAGACCCACCACAACTGGTTCTCGTTGAAATCTGGGATTGGGGATAACATAATAATTTGAACAATTCCAAATAAAATCATGTAAAATTTGCTGATTTGGCATGGATGATTTCCTCCGCTGTTATGATAACACTCAGATCTTGTAACTGCCCTGTTTCATGAAGAATCCAAAACACCAATTAGCACATTTGTTGTTCCACTTTGATCCACACAACAACACTTGCATTTTTTTAAAACTCACATAATGCTTGTGGAAGCTGCTATGGTGTACCCAATTGGCCTAGCAAAAAGGTCCAAGTACTGAACCCATGCACAGAACTTGGCCTTCATTCCACCTGCAAAACCCAATAATGCTTTTCTTCAGTTAAAGCATGAAGCACCTGCTCTTTAGAATTACAAAAGTAGCATTGGTACCAAGGTGGGATGTGACAGCTTCCATGTAGGTGTAGTTTCTTTGACCAGTGAGTTGGTCACCAGTGCGGTAACAATAAGCTTGAAGTACTGAGCAGTGATAAGTGAGCACAGAGAACCCAATGAGTGAAGCAGGACCAGTAAACCAACCAAGCTGAGCAAAAGCCCAAGGCAAAGTTAGCAGCGCGGGACCAATAAAAGCATTTATCATGCGGAAAATTGAAGTCCAAACATTCCCTGTTTGATGATGGAAAAAACGAGTTGTTCGAAAATAACAGTTCCTCCAATGACATGATGTGAAACTGAAAATATATTTGATTACCAGTTCTTCTTGAACGACCGTCATCATCAAAGGAATTGGAATCTGGTTGTTGAATCGTGTCATTGCTAGTTGGACCTTGGCTGCCATGTTCTAATTTTTCAACCTCCATTCCACAGTTGGGGGGTGGAGGGAGGGTTTGTATTTCTTTTAAATATTTAAATAGCTCATCTTTCTTGTAAGGTAGTGAACATTGGAATCTCAGAAATGCTTTTTAACCCACAAATACATAAACACATCAATTTTATAATTATTCATTTTATTATTTCTTAATTTTGTGATTTCTAACGTGATAATATCTGAATACAATTTTCACTATTTATATTTTTAATTATTTTATATATTTAATATTTTAAAGTTTTATAACCTGTTTCTTAATTTTACCTTTTAATTTTGTTTTATACATTCAAATAATAATTTTATTAGTATTTTAAGTAATTATTTATTTAATTTAATTATTTTCTTTTAATTTAACTGATTTTTTAAACATAATTATAATAAATAAAAATGAATTATAGTGAAATTATAAAATTTATTTATATTTAATTTTAAAACTATAAGAATAATAATAATAATAATTTTATTATTTTTTATTATTATTAAAAAATTAAATACAATAATTTTATTTTGTTTATACCAAAATTATTTTGAGTTTAATTGTTATTTTAGTTTTTATTTTCATTCAAAAATATCACATTTATCCTTCTATTATTTTAGTTTTAATTTAATTTTTATTTTTTTAAAAAATTGATATAATTTAATTTTTTTTTTAGATTTCTTTAAACAAATTAATATTTTTTTTATTAAAATTAAAACTGTGAATAAGAATATTTTATTTTATTATGTAATTATCATAATTCTAATGTTAATTTATATGAAAAATTATTGATTTTTTTTAAAAAAAATTAACAAAAAATTAAATTATATCAATTTTTAAAAACTAAAACCAAATTAAAATTAAAAAATTAAAAATTAATCAACATTTTTAGAAAAAAATATAAAAAAAGAAAATTGAACCAAATATTTGACATCATGTACCCAAAGATGCGGCGGCAACAGTTCCTATCCTTCATACAATATTTTGTCTTTGTTTCTTTGTTTTATTTCCTTTTAAATTTGTATTTTTCTGGAAATGTTCACTGTACTTAAGTTGACAGGAGTTGATTCAATTGTTTTTTTTCATATCTAATACATTTAACACAATCACTTATCTTATACCAAATAATATATTTTAATCTAATACTATATTTTAAATTGAATTTTCAAATAGTAATTGCAATAAATAAAACTTTTTAAAATAAGATACAAATTAAATTTTAAAATAAGATATAAATTATTTTTTAAAATATTAATAATAATAATACAATATTTTTATAATTTAAAAATTATAAAATTCATAAAATTAAATATTTAAACACACAACAATAATTTAATATAGCTTAAAATTCAACCGTAACATAGTTTTAATATACAATAATACGTAAAATTATTTTTCTATATAATAATTATCATATTTGTATTATCTGTGTATTTATGGTAATAAAATGGAGATCTTACCAAAATTAAAAAAAAGAATAAATCATAAATCAAAAGATTGTACCACTCAAAATTCATAACTAAAGTTCATAATATATGAGATATATGAGATAAAAAAGTTCTTCATATACAGAATATATGAGATAAAAGACTACATATAAAAGATTACAGGATATATAAAATAAAGGGAGTCACGAAATTTTTTAATATTTTAATGTGAATGACGAAAGTTACAGTTTTCCATATTTACATATGTGAGTTATTATTTTTGAATATTTTAATGTGCGGTGACACTTTTCCTCTCTTCAAAATGTTACATTTTTACTTTTTGGAGACTGTGACAGCTTTCACAGTTTTTTTTTTTTTTTTTTTTTACTTTTAAATGTACGAGAGGAAAACATTCTGCCGCACCCCTCTGCGTCTAGGTTGCGCCAGGCAGCAAGCAGGCAGCGTGGCCGACCCAAGGTCTATCACTTCTCCCTCGCGGCTAGGAGGAGGCGCTGCCACGACAGTTGTTGCAGCAAGCTCCGAGAGCAATCTGTGTGATGAGTGCCGCTGCAATGTATACATCGCAAGAGTTGTCGTTTTCACGCGAGTTGCGATCTTCAACGATGATTCATTCCGGTTCATGAATATCGTAACTCGTACGGTCTTAAGATTTGAAACGCAATTTGACTACCATGTGTGCATTATCTATAGCATCTGTTCCTCTTAGGGTTATGTGCGGCTGGGTAAGCCGAGTTTACTTCTCTCACTCTCGCCCCTCTCTTCTTCTCTCACTCTTGCTTGTCTGGTGAAAACCTAGATTATTTCTTCGTTCTCTGACCTTTATTTGATGGGGTCTATTATTACTGTTTGTATGTGGGTTCAGAGATTCACTGAAACCTGCATAATCGTGCTGTGTCTTTGTCGTCGACCGTTCGCTGTGTCTTCACGGGTCTCTCTATCATCTTATTGTTTTGTAGTTGCTGACTATAAATTTCTGATTTTTGGGGTTTAGGGTTTCATGCATTTTAAATTTGTATTAGTTTTGGCTGTGTGCATAAATTTTTTTTGTGTTTTTTATTGAGTTTGCTTGGTGGGAATGAAATTTTTCCTATTAACACGACATTAGTAATGGATCTTCATGTTTGCTACTGCAGAACCATTCATTGGAGTGAACATGGGAAGGGTTCTATCAGATATGCCTCATCCTACTCTAGTAGTGGCACTACTTAAAACCCAGCAAATTCGACATGTTAGGTTATGCTCTTTGCCCTTGCAAACACAGGAATTGAAGTTGTTGTGTCTCCTCCTAATGAAGAGATCCTAACAATTGGGCAAATTAAAGTTTCAACACCCCTTTCCTCTTCCATGATCCTTCACTCATTTCCACCTTCACAAGCCACCTTCAACCGCTCGCTGAATCCAGTCTTGGTTCCAATGCTTGGTTTCTTGCAAACCACTGGCTCTTATCTAATGCTCAACTCCTACCCTTACTATGACTATATTAAGTCAAATGGTGTGCTCCTTTGGACTATGCACTCTTCAAACCCCTCCCTCCAAACAAAGAAGTCATCGATTGTAACACCCTTCTCCACTACTCCAATAATTGATGCAGCATACTTTTCCATGGCTTTTCTCAACTACACTAACATTCCTGTGGTGGTGAGTGAAAAAGGTTGGCCCTAAAAAGGTGACTCTAATGAACCAAATGCAACAGTAGAAAATGCCAACACCTACAACAGCAAATATTAAACGTAACTCCCAACACCCTGGCGCTGGAGTTAGTACTTAAATTTATGAGCTCTACAACGAGGATGCAAAGACAGGTTCATTGTCCGAGAAGAACTTGGGTTTGTTTGATGCAAATGCAATAAATTAGGCATGTGCTGGCAAGGTGGATTGCTCTCCTTTGCTGCAGGGAGAACCATCAGATGGGAAAGTCTCATCAGTCTTGTGATTTCAATGACATGGTTACAATTTCCTTTAAGATTATGAATGATTTGATATGTCCAGTTTTAGCTTTTTGTTTCCTCATATTAATTTTTAGTCTCGGTTGATCTATTTTAGCTGCAAAGTTTCTGGAGTTCTGTTGCTGATTTCAAGTATAACTAAGGACATTTTCAGTGCCTACAGGTCAGGTAAGTTGAAATATACGTCATGATCTTTATATTCATCAATTTTTTACCCTATATTTCATATCTTTTTTGTTTCGTTAATGTATTGTTGTTTTACAATTTTAACTCTCTTAGTTCAATTACTCTTCATGATGGATAGTAGGAATGGTGTATTTTGCACAAAATTGGGCAATCTTTCAGAATGGAGCTGATCAAGACTAGGTAGTCCTGATGTTTCTATCAAGTACTTGGAGTGACTAAGATTAAGGAATTTTAATCGCCCTAAAACCTACAAACATAGTTTTTTGACAAAAGATAAGGGAAGAAAATAAAAAAGGGCAATAGATATAACTGGAACAAATTATACTTTCTATTTTAATTAACCTTTGAGTCTTAAAAGAAAAAGGCATGGAATGAATACCTGGGGTTGTTTCCAGACGAGTTGAAGGTGCTCTGTTTTTGTTTTAAATTAATTGCAGTTATATTTTCCATATGAAAGTTGTCTGGAATGCGTTCAGAAGGAAACTCTTTCCAACAAATCCATCTCAGTTGTATAGAAAGGTACACATAATGTCCAACAAGTTGTACATTATCCAGTTGTAGCAGTTTTAATCTCGCCATTTCCTTGAACACACGAGCTTTGAAACAATCTCTGCTGGTTGAATGCAGTTTCAGCACAATCCCTCAGTAGCTTTTGTCCCCTGTGACGAAAGTAGCAAATAGAAACAATTTAAGTCTAACCAGTTAACAACACATGCATTCCACTGAAAAACGTAATACTTTCAAAAGAAGTTTCAAAATCATATAAAGAATGTTCTTACAATATTTTTTTTTCAGCACTTCTTTTACATCATCTTGACTCCTTTTCCAGGGTTCGTTTGGGCATCTTTAACGAATGGTTTCTCTTCCCATATCTTCTAAGAAAGGATGCAATCCAAGTTTATTATTGCTTTAAACATTATGAGGCCATGTTCTATTAGAACTTTTATTCCAATATCAGCGTGTATTATCTCTGTAACATAGCCTCTTTCTTTATCAATTAAGAAACAACATTAATCAAGAAATATATCCTTTTCCATGTCACTAAACCGTCAAAATTTATTTTCAATTTTTCTTGAACTTGATCAATGGGAATTATTTTTAATTTTGACAATACACTTTCCCGCTCTTCCATCGCCCTATCACGTAAAGAGGAACCAAAGACCTTTAGAGTTAGTGGTAATCCACAACAATAAACAACTATGTTTATAGGAAGTTCATTCAATTCGTTTTCTTTGGTTTTGGTGCTGCAAAGGCATGGCAACTTAAAAGCTCAAGAGAATCATTTTCGTTCATACCATCCATCTTATAAACATAATTAACTTTGAATCGATTAAGCACGTTAACATCTCTAGTTATAATGATGATCACAGTTCCTTGACCGAACCTTTCATGACTCCCGCATAGGTTTTGTATCTGGCTAAAGTCATTCACATCGTCAAGCACAATGAGCAACTTTCTTAGACAAGTCCATTCTCGGTCATAATTCTTCTCATCCCAACGCTTTCCACCTCGAAAGATGGAGTTTAGAGAAACATAAAGAAGATCTCTTTGTAAATTACCATGCACAATCCTATATTTTGGAACCCAAAGTTCTTTAATATTTTCAACAAAACTCTTGCCTATGAATGGTCGATAAATTCGACCATAGATGGCTTTGGCTATGGTAGTTTTACCCGATCCTCCCATTCCCCATATCCCTATCATACACAGACTTCAGTGTAATGATTTTCAGTACATCCAATCACCTTTTCCACGTGACACTCTAATCCAATGTCTGAACGCTGCTAACAGCTACCACCACAAGATCAGCATCATGCCTTCAAGATGAATGTCCTGTTTTACCAAAATTAAATCACAACCTGAACATATGCTTCATTCACTCAAACGAAAGAACGAAGGATTCATTTGTTTACCTGAATTGTTTGATATCCACCTGGACAAAATACTTTTCACATTTCAGTTGTTTTCTTGAATAGCTTTTAAGTGCAGCTTCTTCAAACGCTTTTCCATCCAATCCATCTCGTTAATTATGTGCAGAAGTATTTGGCCAAAGGTTTCGTGGCTTTCAATGATTTTTTCAAGCTGAAGAAGACAGTAGGGAGATTCCATGTATCTTTTGGACTAAACAATTATTGCGATCTTAGAGCATGCTATAGCTGGCGTGTGTTCTTCCAGTCAGTGGCGGACCAAAAATTTTAAGGGGGTCAAATTATATTTGTTATATATAAATTATTTTTTTAATTAAAAAAATGTAATTTCTTACATCATATTTTATTCAAAATATTCATTAACTTTTCAATCTTATCGTAGTGCAATTTGATTTTGAAAATAATAAAAAAATGATGGTGAAAATTATGATGGAAATAAAATGAGAGAAAGAGATAGAAACATGGAAGAGAAAAACCAAATAAAAAAATATAAAAAATTATAATAAAGAAAAAAAATATGATTTTTAAATTTTAAAAAAAAATCCAAACTAAATTAATATAAATAAGATAATAATATACAAATAAAATAATAATATATAAATAAAATAACAATATATAAATATATTTTTTTAAAATATATAAAATAAAGTAAAATAAAAATCATTTAATGTAAATAAAATAATAATATATAAATATTATTTTTTAAATAACAAAAAAAAATAAAAATAGAAATGGTTGGGGGAGTCCTGACTCCCCTATGTCACAGCCTTGTTCCGCCTCTGCTTCCAGCTTCATTCCCTCCTGCATATTCTCCTTCTTAATCAAAGTTTCCACTTGAGCTTGTACATGTGTCTTCTCCTCAAAAGTTGAGAAACGAACTTTCTTCTGCCTATGTCTTCTCCCCAAAAGTTGATGAACACACCGTACATGAAATAACGAGGTTCTGATTTTGAAAAGGATGAAGAAGACGAAGCAAACTCCATCAAGGAATTGAAGTCAACTCTTCAGAATGCAAAGCAATAATGTTAAAAGATCTTCAAATAACAGTTGCTTAATTGCTTATGATCATGAACGCCTCTGGTAAGGGATAAAAAAACTATATATTTTGCATCAAAATTTAAAACTACTTGACCAGTTACAAATTGTCATAAAACAAAGATTGCTGATAAAGAAAAAAACGTTAGAAATACGATAGAAGCTTCAACTTTTTTATTAGGAACGAAAAGTATTTGGTGAAAATATTATTCTATACTATATAAGCAATTCCTGCTGGCAAAAGAAACTATTAGTTCTGGAAATATCTCAATCGCTCTATATTAAATTCCATATACGTGTTATATTTTTGCTCCTGAACCCCGCTCCGTGTTCATGCTTCATTTTTCTCGGCGACCTCCACGTTCATTAATGAAAAAGATACTTTTAAATATAACACTTTGGATCTCAAAAATTTTCCAAATAACTTTCTCGTAAAATAATTTGTGAAATTCAATTATTATTTCTAAACATTAAAAGAAATTGTAACATTCGATCAATATATTAAAAAGAAAAACAATTGACGTTGTTTGGAATTCGTATATTTCTCTTTATTTTTTCATTCTGTCACAAAAAAAAAATCCCACGGAGAAACATTTACGTATATTGTGTTTGGAGGAAGTAATTTAATTCATTTGAAGAATTTATTTATTTTTATATTACAATGCTTTGTTTAGATAAATTAATTAAAAAAATTGAAATTTAAGAAAATTTTGAAGGTATTCCAAATAAATAAAATAGAAAAATTTCTAATACACTAAAAAAAAAGAATTTTGAAATTTCCCTCCTTTTCACTATACTCATTATTCTCATGAAGGTTGAGTCAAGTTGACTTAGGTTGAAGACTTAGTCAAGTCAGCTTAGGCTGAAGATTCAGTCTTGTTGGTTTGACTTGAATTGAAGGTTCAACAAAATCGATTCATGTTGAAAGTTAAATGGAATTAGCTTAACTTGAAGTTTGAGACAAATTGACATGAGTTGAAGACTAAGACAGATTAACCAACAAAAAGGTTGAAGCTGATCTAGCACAAGTCGAAGGTCTAACTATTTTGGCATAGGTTGAAGGTTGAGTCAATTCAACACATGTTGAAGGTCGAGCAAGTTCAACTCGGAGCTAAGGTCGCAATGAGTTGGTATGGGTTGCAGGTTAACCAAATATGCCTATGCCAAAGGAATTGAATGAGTTTGTTTAATAAATCATTTTTCTCTATTCGAGATTTAAATAAAGTGTTGAATAATGTTTAATGTTTGTAAAAGAATTGAATGTTTTAGACAATGGATTGGTAGACTTGATAAGGCATTAGCCAATTAGTTTGAACTTAAATTTTGAAAGAAGGTAAATATACATGTAAGGTAGGTTATTCAAGTGTATTATTAAAAGGATGTTATAATCGATAAATATTATACATTAATGAAGAGAAGGAAAATTGAGTGCATGTATTTCTTATTTGACACATTACATAAAATTTCATAAGACATTTCAAGAATGTAGAAAGGAAAAAAAAAAGTCTATGTGGGTGTATAACTATTTTTGTAGGAGCAACTAAAGTTATTTTACTATATGTAAATAGATTTTATAGTTTAGAACCAAGGTACAGAAAGTCTCTATTTATAAGGAATAAAAACATATACAAGATTCAATAAAGATCCAATACAAACCAATAGAAAAAGAAAATCCAATTATAAGGTCCAATAAAGACACAAAATAAAAGATTGCATAAAAAAATACTAAATTTTTATCTTAGGTCCAAACCTACTTCATGGTCCTTAAGAAGGTCTCATTCATGACGTGATTATCAACATTATTCATAGAGAGCATTGGACTCTTACATGGGATATCCTAGTACAACATTTTGACACTACTTCCATAACCATTGGAGGAACACATTGAGACCCTTTCATAGATGGAAATATAAATAGAGAGTTACCTTTCAATTGGAAGAGCTTACCCATAGATAATTATGATAGAGCTACAAATCTAGATCAACATGTGGTGACAAAAAAAAAAGATGAACATTTACTTCAATAAAATGTTTTGATGATGATGACTTAGGAAGAAATGTGAAAAACTTAATGATGATTCCTTGAAAGATGTTGAAGACTTAAAGAATGTTTGGATTCAAGAGATACATTGAAGACTTAAAATTTTAGTAGTTTAGTTATTGAATTCTTGTAATAAGTGTATCTTATTTAAAATAGTTAAATAAGTATGTCAAGAGTCAAAAGACAGAATCCAAACATCAAAGCACTGGGAGAGTTTTAATTTTTACAAAAACTCACTAGAATAATCGATTACCAATGACCATTGTGACTTGACTTTTCATATTGTTAACCTAATTTCGAAAGTGCCTTCTCTAAATGAAGGTGAGAGTCCTCTTTACAAAATACAGAAGTTAGAGAAGTTTGAGTACTTGAGAACTCCATGAAGAAAGTCTTTGAAAAATCAAGTGTGAGTTCTTGTGTAATTCAAATGAAGTGTTAATTCCTTGTGAATTCAGGCAAGGTGTTTCTTCATCTCTTGTGTGATTCGAGAGAGGTGTCTTCATCCTTTGTGGGATTCAAAGGTGGTGTTCATCCCTTGTAGATCTCAAAGGAGATGTTCATCCCTTGTTGATTTCAAGGGAGGTGTTCACCCCTTAAGGGAGTTGTCTTTCATCTATTGTGGTTTCAAGAGAGGTGCTTTCTATCCTAATCTACTCTTACTTATATTTGTAATCTTAATTTATTTTTAGTGTTTAGTTAATCCCTCTTTAGAGAGATTAAGAACTTGACGTAGGGTCTTTTGATCTGAACCAGTATAAAATACCTTGTGCAATTTTTTCTTTCCTACTCTCTTTATATTATTGTGATTATTAAAATAAAGGAAGTGTTTTTAATTGAACTTTGATATTACAAGGTAAAAATTTTAAGATTTTTTATTTACAAACCAATTCACTTGCCTTCTTGGGTTTTGTCTACATGCGAAACATTTCGTTATGCAATTCTAACAACATGTTGGTAACCTATATACAATGGGCAATTGTCAGATAATTTATGTGTTTATCGTTTTATTCCGTTGATTGGTTTGACTTGCTAATAAGAAAGTTGGACACACAATTTGCAAGAAGTTGATCTCATCTCCTTACATCAATCGCCTTGGTAAAAAGTTGTCCAAAAAATGGGAATATATCATATTGTTCATGGAAAGATTTGGCAAGGTGGTAATTAAGATCAAGAACTTGAATCCCAAATAACTCTACTCATATGATTACAACCCTTAGGCTGAAACCCTTTGTTGATAACCTGTGTAGAAAACCTACTTCTGATCTTGACAAATTAAGGCACCGACCACCGGATTCATTAAATTGAAGGGGTTACAATAATTTTGAAATAAAGTTTGAGTAAAGGTATCAGTTCCTAAAAAGAATTAGTATGAAAGAGACGACCAAGTAGACACCAATCTATGATAAGATCTAGGGAGCTTAGAACCACTAGTTTGCACATTGCACTTTGCTTAATGCAAACTTAGCTCAAATTTTGGATAAGGCTCTCAATGTTGAAGTAATTCCCACAACCCCAAAAAAGTTCCCAAACCTCCTATGAAAATGAGTTGATATTACCGTAACTTTTAGCCACACAACTCCATCAAAGAATGTCTATCATTGGAAGACAAAATTGAAGAGTTAATACAATCAATCTAATGAGATTATGATTAAATTTGTTGGGAGACAACTTTGAATTAACTAATGTTTATACTTAAATCATGTAAACTTTTTATCTTGTAAATGGTTACGCTTTTAATTTAAGTGAAAACGACAACAATCACATATGCATTCACAAGACAGAAAAAAAAAATACTAATTCTCTCTTTGGATGGCTTAACACAAATCTCAACAAGAATGATGAAATCTCTCTTTTCTCTTTCAATTACTCTTGTGTGTTTTTCATACTTTCTCAAAATCTTTATTTTTGTTAAAGGATTGAGGTTTTCCAAACAAGAGTACAAGTAGATATTGAATACATTTTATGTTTACAAAGATGAAAGTGTATGTTCTTAAAAAGGAAATAATTCCAAGACTTTGAATAAATCATCTTCTTAAATCTCATGTATAGAAAAAGGTTTTCATAGTTACAAAGTATATTTCCAACTTGACTAAAAGTTGTGTGATAAAATATAAGGGCAGCTACTGTTAAGACTAATTTTGATGCAAGTATTTGGAGTCACACGCTTACCGAATCAAATAGAGAAGTTACTTATAAATAGTTTGGTCTAAAATACTACGACTATTTTGAACTTCTTAAATACAATTTGAATTTCAAATTTCGTAAATAAAAAGAATTAATCAAAAGATAACAATTTATTGAAATAGGTGGGAATAAAGATTTATTATTAAATTAGATATTAGCATAATCAATAAATATTCTACATCAATAAAGTTATACAAAGAAATTAGATAGAATTCTCACTTAAAAAAAAAATTCAAATTCCAAAATGAGCAATTTTTAATATAAGTGAGTAAAAAAAAAAACTTATATATTATGGACTTTGTAATTATGAGCTCAAACACTAAGGCCCATTAATCAAAGTCTCTGTTTACAAGAAAAAAAAAACCTATACAAGTACCGATAAAGATCTAATACAAACATATAATAAAAAGAAAAAGACAATTACAAGGTCCAATGAAGACACAACACAAAAGTACAACAATTTTATTCTAGCTTGAGTTGAGGCCTATTCCTTAATCCTTAAAAAGGTCTCTTCATCATGCAATCATCAACACTATTCATAGATAGTAGTCACTCTAACATGGGATTGTGACCGACGATGGAGACACATGCAAACTAACCTGGCAGAGATAATAAACTTCATTATGAGAAAATCCAAAAATCTCAAAATAGGTCTCAAAGAAGGGCAACATGGTGGAACTCTGGGCAAGAAAACTGCCTAAAATAAATAAAATATTATTATTTACAAACTATATTTTTTTAAATTAAATAATTAAAGTAAATCAAAATATAAAGTATTTGATTCATGATGCTGAGAAATTGATTTTAAATAATTGATTTCTCATCTTTAGAAGAAGTTAGTTACTTTCATAAATTAATTCAAAAATAATTTATTTCAGTAAAAAAAAAACTAGAGATTAGGAAAAATAAATCCGAAAAACCTATACTTTGAAAACTTATGTATCCTGTAATCCTTTTTATTTTTCATTGGAAATTAGAGAGCAGAACAAATTACAAAGCATGAAGACACTGAGGAATAAACAAGACCACCTCCTTAGATTTCAAATTAGCAAAAGGTTACCTTTTTTCTCGTAAATAGCTAATGAAATCTTTGAGAATGATGTTAACAGAGTAATGCCAGTGAACTAGTAAGTGGTGGTGAATGGCTTGTAAACTTTAAGATCATCAAGAACCCCAGCAATGGAACCTACTGCAGCCAAAATTGTTATGATGCAACATGCAGCACTAAGCATCTGCAAGCATATCCATTTTGTGCTCCACTTTGGTATTTTAGCTTGAGCAATATACATCTCCACCGGGAAATACACAGTGAGTGGCCAAAATCCAATGGCTCCAATCAGCCCCACAATGTCATTGAAGAATGGAAGCAGCATTGCCATCACAGTGCAGCAGACAACAAAAATTGTCCTCCAAACACACCTGAAGAGGTTTAGCTTGAAGGGTTTGGAACCAGGGATTGGTACTTCAAATTCCTTCGTCATAAAATCATTGTCTGGGAATTTTTGTGCTGCGTTATTTTCAATAAATTGGAACAGGGGTTGACAGTAAACTTGGTATGCACCAACAAGGTGCACAACAATGGCAACATTGGCTATGTCAAGGAGCCAATATGGGTTATAGAAGCCAAAACCAGTGAGCAGGTTTCCAGGACTTTCATCTCCAAAAGCTGCATAGCCAAAACCACCACATAGCAGATAGAAAATGCTTGTCACTAAGACACTCACTAAAGTAGCCTTCGACATTGTCTTTGACTCTTCAGGAGGTGATTTGATTGTGTCCTGTTTCATAACAACCTCGGTTTTAGTTTAGTTTAGACTTCAACCATACAAAATAATACCTAAGAAACTGTGTTTTGAACTGTGAAGTTCATATGTATGTCACAAAATTCAGTAGATGTACCTGAATTTCTATAAGGATCATTGAGTAGGAGTACGCAAAGGCTATGTTACCAAGAGCTTGGAAGGTTCTCCAGATTTTTTGGCTTTCTGAGACAACACCAATACTTACACCAGTTAAGCTTCCTTTGATCACTCCGTTTCCTGTTACAAGCACAATTCAAGTCAAATTTCCTCAATTCATAATGATAATAAATGATAATTCTCTAACATAATAGGAGTAGAATCATACCTATAACTTTAGCAATTCCAAGACCAAGTCCAATTATTGAGTATGTGAAGGACATGATAGCAGCCACAATAGAGAGCCACCACAACTCGTTGAAATCTGGAATTTGGGATAAAATAATTTCCGCAATTCCAAATGAAATCATGTAAACATTGCTATTCATCTTGCATGGATCTTTTCCTCCGCTATTATGATAACAATTAGACCTTTTAACGGCCCTGTTTCATGAACAACCCAAAACACAAATTAGTTCATTTATTGTTACACTTTGATTCACACAACAACACTTACATCTTTGAAAACTCACATCATGCTTATGGAAGCTGCTATGGTGTACCCGATTGCCACTCCAAAAAGGTTGGCATACTGAACCAACGCACAAAACTTGACATTCATTCCACCTGCAAAACCCAAGAACGATTTTCTTCAATAACAACTCTTTGAATCCAATTACAAGGTAGTTTTAAGTTATACTTTTTTTGTAGAAATGTTATGAAAAGAGTTTGGAAAAGTTAGCATAGTTGAGTTTGGCAGCATGCATACCTAGGTAGGATCTGACAGCTTGAGTGTAGGTGTAGTTTCTCTTGCCATTAACTTGGTCACCAGTGCGGTAACAAGCAGCTAGAAGAATTGAGGTATAATAAGTGACCGCAGAGAAGAGAATCATTATAGCAGGACCAGCAACCCAACCAAGTTGAGCAATAGCCCAAGCCAAAGATAGTACCCCAGAACCAATAACTGCAGTTATTATGTGCGCACTTGAAGTCCAAACAGTTCCTGTTTTTGTGAAACTCAGAGTCAGTGATTTGAAATCATTAATTACCAATAACCAAAGCAACTGCTTCTGTTTGTTTTAGAGTAAAAAAAAAATGAGTTATTTGAAAATAACAATTCCATGACATGAAGTGAAATTGTAGTGAAGTTCAAAATACTTTAATTTTAGAGGCTATTTGATTACCAGTTCTTTTGGGACGACCATCATCATCAAAGAAATCGGAATCTGGTAGTTGAATCTGGTGTTTGGAGGCTGCAAATGCCTCTTGATAAGTTCTGCTTACACCGTTTTCCAACATCGTGCTTTGAGAGAGAGAACCGACCCAAATTAGGCTTCAGAGTCTAATATATGCAGCCTCAGAGATTGTGCTCACTGTTCAGTAGGATTGAGTTATATGTATGATTATGATAAGTTAATTATCAGTCAAGTAAAGGAAAATAAAAATGGAAGAAGGTGTCTCTGAAATATGGACTTATTGATATGAGGTGGTAGATTTTGTGAGAAACAAATTTCAAGTGTTTTTACACACACACACACCTCTTGCTCACAAGAATTTCAGAAGGAGAAAATGGTGTGTTTGGGTGAGAAAGAGCAAGGAAAAGTGTGTTTACGTGATGATCTTCAAAATTCAGAGAATGTTTGAGGTTGTGAAGAAATTGGTTTAGAGGGGTTGTACTTGTGCACGAAACTAAGAGGTGTGTGGGGGTATATATAAGAGTCATGGAACTTGAAAAAGAAGGTATTTTGGACAATGAGTGGAGTTACTGACCCACATGCCACTATGAGTTCAAAAAGTCGTTGTAAAGTAAGCATGAGAGTCAAATTTGACCATTTTCAAAACACATGGTCATATGGGTGCAACTGAAATTAAATTAATCATAAGTCTGTGGTAATCATTTCGTATCAAAGTTAAGTTAATTCTTAACCGTAGGCTTGTAGATACTTTTTAAATTAAATTAAAGGCAACAATTAAAACATCTCAAATATTAGTTATTTTTTTCCGGAATATAAAATTAAAAAGCAACTTCTTATAAGAAAATGTCCACTGAAGTATACTCAATAGGACGAATTTCTTAAATTTAATTATTGAAAAACAATACAAATCTTACCTATCATCATGGATCTATTTGTTTTTTCTTAAGTTAATTCCTAAAATTGCTGATTTGACTCAATTCTCTGTGGGTTAGGGTTACCTACCTGTCACCGTACTATTAATTTAAATGTGAAAATATCCCTAACTTTCTCACTTCGGGTTTTTCCTTCTCCTTTCGTTTGTACTTTTTTTTTTCCTTTTTTCTTCGAGAAATTTCTTTTGAAGAACACCAAATCATGAAAATCATCTTCTAAATCAACATGACTTGGCCATTCTTAGGATATTGCGAAACACAAATTGCAAAAGACATACCTAATTTAGACACTTCATTATAGTTATTGTTTTGTTTTCGAAACTAAGTATTCACATGTTTTATTTTGGTATTCACAACATGAACGGAAGAGTTATGTGCAAATTAAACATTCTGAGTTACATGTCATAATTGTATTTGTGGTAACCATATAAAACTAATTAGTACCATCACGTATTACGAAAGTTTTGTAAATTATGATTATTTTTTAGGATGGTCATCGCTAATTTTAATTTTTTTGTTGCTATAAATTAATATTGTTTCTCAACCAATATTATTAATTAGAGTTTCTTTATTATCACTAACAATATTTTTCAACTAATCTCAAACATGATTTTTAGGTTAAAGTTATGAGATATTATTTCTAATTAATGCCAGTTAGATTTATCTCTAACCAAGGTTTATTAGAATATTGGTTAGAATATATTTCAACCATTATAGCTAGGACTAGTTTTTGGCTGATTCAATGTTGGTGAGATCACCTTGTGGTAGATCTCAACGATATTTATTTGACTAAAGTTTAGTGATTATTTTCTATAAATATCTAGAGAAATTTTTGTCCATCAACATGTCTAGTATTATTTGATAATAATTTTTATATTTTATATTTTTTTTATTTAATGAATATTGGAATAATCCCGTGTTTAGATAAAAATTAAAATTTTATAATTTGGATTTTTTTTAAAAATATTTGAAAAATTAAATAATTTATGAAAAAAGAAATTCAAATTTAACATATATAAAATTTTCAAAACAAATTATTTATTTCCTTTTAAAGTAAGAATAATAATAATAATAAGACTTAATTAAGTTCCAAGTTCGTGATAAATTTAAGTATTTTTAATTGAATTCTTATTAATATTTAATTTATTTATTAAGTACTTAAATTTTTTATGTTTTTCAATTAAGTCTTTATCATTTTATATTTTTATTAACTAGATGACTTAGTTGTTATTTTGCTGCATTATTTTGTTTACTTGCATCCGCTTGTTAAAAAATGTAAAAATATATAATTAATATAAAGTGATATGTAGTTGTTTTTATTACTTTCATTGGAAACTTGTTAACTTGTTGAATAACAACAACGGTTCCATTAGTGTATTCATCATGTTCTCAATGATAACAATGAAAGTCATTTGTTATGTTATATTATGTGTAATATTATTTTTTATATTAATCACAACATTTCACATTCATTAATACTGTGAAGGCAAATGAATAAATTGACCGAACAAGATAATAATCATGTCACCGACATGTAATAAAAAAAGTTAAATAATAAAGATTCAATTTAAAAACTTCTTAATTAAAAATACCAAAGTTTGTTCCAATGTTTGGTTTTTTTTCCTTAAACTTAAAATAATAGTGGTAAAGATGTTTTCTTCAAATGTTTCAAAGACAATGCAACAGTTCTAAATTGAAAAGATAATAACAACAATAAAATTTCTTAACAAATTAATTGAAAGTATAATTGGCATACCTTCAGCTACAAGGGTCTTGTCTCTCTGTATGCTTCCTTTTCTTTTGGTTTTTTCAGTACCACATTACTTTATCACATTCAATGAAATCACAGAGCTACTACAGCAGCAGCTACATAATATAAAATGAACCAATTATATCAATAAAAATAATAATCAATCAGTAGTATAGAATATAATAGAATAGAAGAAGCTACAGTGTTTATTCAAGTAGCTTCTGTGCCTCACTTCAACTCCTCTATCAACCTTATATAGTGGAACAAATGCATTATAGACCTACAAAATATCATTATAACTCCACTTTAAAGGACCACTTTGCAAAAACAATTCTCTTGTGTGGAGAATAGGGTTCCTTTTATAATTCATTCTGAATTGAACTATTTGCCAAACAAAGTGCTACACAGTAGGTATATTTATATTTATCAATTTTTTGAGTCAAATTGTTTCCTTTTTATGGTAGTGATCGTAATATAGTCCATAATACTGGCCAATGGATCTTTCACTAGGAAAATGCTACACAAAATTCCCATAATTAGTGGAAATGGGGCATCTAATTCGTTATGTTTGGTTCCCAATGACTATGGAAAAAAGGGTAATTATTAGAGAAAGTCTCCTTGGGGTATCTTTGAATATGTTTATCATTTGACTAATTTTAGGGTTAATTTATTCTTCTAAATAATCTTTTCTATTTTAATTGGCCGGATCAATCCACTAGTTCTCTGAATTCCAAATGTAGTAATTGCTAGATATCACTATAGAAATAAATGTTTACAATATACAAAAGGAGATTTTTAGACCATGTTTTTAACTTTGTTGTTAGGGATGGCAACCAGGCGGGGCGGGTTCCGCTATCCCATACTCATCTGTGTATAAAAAATTCATTTTCATCTCCATACCCAAATTCAACGGGTATCGAACTTTTGTCTCATCTCCATCCCTACCGGTTAATGGGTATAATCTAGTGTCCATACCCGTATCCGTTTCCTTTCTATTTCAATATTATTTTTAATTCATTTTTATAAAACAATAAAAAATTATGATTAAGGAAACATAATATTATTATATATTCAATATTATGAGATGATTGTTTCTTCGATATCAAATACTTTGAAATAAATTATAATTGTTTACATTTTAGATTAAAATACCAAATAAAATTTCAAGAGAACCAAAACATTTATTAAATTTGCAAACATTAATGAAACCTAGTTGATAAAATTTAAAAATATTTGAAAATTATATATAAAAGGAAAACAAATATTCAAATTAAAATATTTTAAATGTTTGTTTATTTCAATTTTTTAAATTCTAATGAATTTTTTTTATACACTGATAAAAGTTATAATACATCACTTGATCAAAATGACGCAAAAAACAAACAATAAACATAATAAAAAAAAATTTGACATAGATCTTGTATCTTTTGAACTTCAATATATGTTGGATGGTGATAAAAAAATATTAATGACAATTACATTAAATTTTTATATTATAGTAAATAAAAGTTATTTATACAATTATAGTGAAAAAATACAATATGATTGATAATGAGTTAGAAAAAAAAATTAGATAAAATATATCGAAATAGTATTCTACATGATGAAAATAAATAAAAAATAAAAATATTAAAAAATTAACAAATGTGTGTCTTAGAAACAATTTGAGAGACTATTGAAATAAATTGTATAAAGAAAAATAAATGTATAATTAAGGGTATAACAAGATAAAAAATTCCTTAGAAATCTAAGAAAACTTTTCAAATATCAAGATATATACTCAATGATTGAGAAATAACGAAAATTGTTTTAGCGAAACAAAAGAGTTCTTCAAATGAAACAAAAATGAATAATAGTATGTAAATAAGTTTTTTTATATTACCTAGTAAATGAAAGACTTATGTTATTAAACACTTAAATTGAAAGTACCAAACATTCTTATGTGAAAGGAAAATATATAATAACTAAAAATATTAAAAAGTAATAGAAATATTCAAATGTGAGACATAAAAATTTGTAATTGACATATATTTTTTAACATAATTACATAAAGGTTATGATAAAATAAAAAATATATTGAAGATGCAACTGAGTTTCATAACAAACCAAATAATTAAAAGAAATAAAAATTGAAAGTATATATATATATATATATATGTATATATGTATATACATTTATTATCATATGAAAATAAATAACAAATAAAAATATTAAAAAATTAACAAATGTGTCTCTTAGAAATAATTTGAGAGACTATTGAAATAATTCGTACAAAGAAAAACAAATATATATTAGGGTATGATAAGATGAAAAATACCTTAGAAATCTAAGAAAACTTTTCAAATATCGATATATATACTCAATGGTTGAGAAATAGCGAAATTTTTTTAGCAAAACAAAAAAATTCTTCAAATGAAACAAAAATGAATAATAATAAGTAAATATTTTTTTTATATGACCTAGTAAATGAAAGATTTATGTTATTAAACACTTAAATTGAAAGTACCAAACATTCTCATGTGAAAGGAAAATATATAATAAATAAAAATATTAAAAAATAATAGAAATATTCAAATGTGGGACATAAAAAATTTTAATTGACATACATTAATTTAAAATAATTACATAAAAGTTATGATAAGATAAAAAATATATTGGAGATGCGAATGAGTTTCATGATAAACCAAATAATTAGAAGAAATAAAAATTGAAAGTATATATATATGTATATATATATATATGTATATATATGTATATATATATATATATGTATATATATATATATATATATATATGTATATATATATATATATATATATATATATATATATATATATATATATATATATATATATATATATATATATATGTATATATATATATATATATATATATATATATATATATATATATATATATATGTATATATATAGGTTATTTTATTAATTGTGAATATTTTAATTATTTAAATGGGGATAGAGATATGGCGGGGACAAATATTACAGCGGGGATATGTACATCCCCATATCCATACCCATACCCATACCTAATTGAAAAAGTCGGGAATTCCCAATACCTATACCCATACTCAGTCAATGTGGGAATTTTCCGTCAAAACGAGAACGAACTCGGGTAATATCCATGGGAATGAGTTTACTAGTTATCTGAATTCCAAATGTAGTAATTGCTAGATACCACTATAGAAATAAATGTTTACAATATACAAAACAAAGGAGATTTTTAGATTGTGGTCTTAACTTTGTTGTTCAATCAAACGATTGGGTTTTATTTTGACCATTAATGCAAACATTTGATTAAAACAAGTGAAAAAAAAACGCTTAAATATACTTCATTTTCATTTCATAATTTCTATAACAAGAATATTAATAATTAAGTATCAAATAATGCTAGAGAGATGCGTGGGTATAAATAAATAAAGTGAGTTTAAAGTAGGTTGAGCGTATTTTAAATTGAAGTTAGAATAATTTTTTTTTTAACAAAATTGATTTTATTGAAGCTAGTATTCATCAAATTGATGTAGTTATAATTTATTTTTAACATTTATTTATGTTAGTATTTGTTAAGTTGCTCTATCACTCTATTAGAGGAAAACTAACCTTTTATGTTAACGATTTATTTAAACATCGATGAAAATGACAATAAATGTACAATGACATTTTTAAATTTGTTTACGTTGGACTGTTTGAGATTTGATGAAAAACTATTTAAATTAAGACTATCAACTTTTTTTTTACTCATGATTTCAGCGGTATTTTTCCTCCATTTTTTCTTTCTACATTTACATTGTGTGTGAGTGTTTTTAGAGACGTTGGAGGTCATTTTCCTCCATTTTTTTTTCTTTTTATATTTACAATAATCAATTATATTTTTTTAGTCATAATAATAGCTATTTTAATAATTAATAATTTTTTATTAAAACTTCCGCATAATGTAAAAAATCATAATAGAGCACTAAACATTTTAGCACCCAGTTTAATTGAAGTCAAAATATATATGCACAACAACTAGTTGATGTGTCTTCTCATCAAAACAATTCTTATACACATAGCATATAATTTCACTAATACAAAGATAAATATGCACATAAAAAAAATCTAATTATTATGGCAATGGAGAGGAAAATCACCTGGATAAAGGAGATCCCTCTCTTGATATGAATGTTCCTTTGGTATGCAGTTTGTGTGCTCTTGGTGACCTAATTATTGTTTCATTTTCTTCCAAAAAAAAAAACTAAGCAACTTTCAAAGTTTGATTGGTCCTACAAAAGAGAAACAATCACCTCCTCCTTTTTCTTTGTTTTTCTTTTGGAAGGGAGGAGGAGCTGAAAAAGTTGTGTGCACCTTGGTGGAATGTTTGAGAATATAAGAATTTGTAGGGTTTGAAAGGATAAAAAATAGATTGTGGTGAAGATGTAGAGATAAATTTTAGCTACAATATCCTGGACGAGTGTCTAGGCATACAAATTGCTGAAATATTCTAAACCAAAGTCAACCATTCATTTTACTTTTCTTCAATAATATAAAGAGTGTGCTTTTAGATTTGTTTAAATTTAGCTTCCACAAATAAAGTTGGCAAATTTTAGTTTTGAGATTATACCTACGTGCGTTATTCTCTCAGATTCTTGTTCATATGTAAGCGGTTTATGAACACCACTCTTCTAAGATAGAACTTTTACTAAGATCCAATATTAGGTTTTCCATCCAACAGGACTAGAAAAATCTCCTTTTTCTATTTATATAACTAAAATTTATTACATGAACATAACATTTTTATAAATGATTAATCTTATAATTTAAAGTCTTTTTTATAAACTAAGAACTATTGTAATTTAAAATAGTCTTTATTATTAATAAAAATTTATAACTAGTTTGCAAATAAAAGTTTAAATTGGTCTCTAACATTAGTCACCAAAGTTTTAACTACTTATACTGTTAGTTTCTAAATTAGTTTGTATTTCTTGATTTAATTGTGAAAACGACGACAATTATTAATCTCAATAAGAAATTGCATTAGACACAAGTGTTTTGTCTCACATACAATACAACACTATGTAATCTTGTTTAACACGACACAAATGTGCTTTGACAATAAACACAGAGTGAGCTAACCTCATAAAAAATAACAACATAATCGCTTATATTTTGTATTGTGGGGAATATGTACTACTTTCATATGCCAAAGAGATCTGTATGTTGTGTTTGGATCCGCATGAGTACTGTTCATCCGGATGGAAAATGAGTTGCGTACGTGTTTGGTTCTACTGATTTGTACTGATTTGAGAGAGCGGATTTGTGCATGAGTTGCATATTTTTGCACTCTCTAAAATGAAGAGAAATGCAGAAAAAACAACTCATCACGTTAAAATTAATTCATTGTCCATGTATATAAAAATTGATTTGTTTTATATATAATCGTTTATATATATATATATATATAATAATAATTATATAATAATTATATTTATCTTATAATAATTACTATTGTACCACACCAAGCCAACTTAACAAAATAATAATAAAACGATCACCATACCTATACACCAAAACATTCAAGTAACCGGCCTAGGCTGGGCTGACCTAAGCCTAGCCGGCCTGAACCGATAACATAAACATCCAGAGGAATAACTTGCCTAATACAGCATATGAGCAACACAAACCGTCAAGGGAAGTAGTCGGTTTAGGCCGACTACCTTAATACGCTTAGCAAAACCCCCCTTTATGTTCAATGAGCCCACAATAATCAATCTAAGGGCCTGGGTTAGGGCCAGGCCCACTTACAGCCCAAACTAGGGCCCGAGCTAAGGCCCGGCCCATGACATAACCAGACATAGTTAATACTCTATAAATACACGTGGACCCCAGTAATTAAAGGTACGCATTCATTACTCCATTAATCACCTGATCTGACTTTTCGAGAGCTTTGACTCACTTGAGCTTCGGAGTCCCTTCTGCAGGTAACCCCTCCTGGGTCCAAGCAGACATGTACCAACCGGGAAGAGGCCAACTGAGGAGATAGCGGACTATATGGGTAAGGTGACGCTTGTGCCTAACTTATCTTGTTTGTTCTCTACAAGAACAACTATTATATAATAAAATATATAAAATAATTATATATTAATTATATGTATATTATGATAATATTGTATATTAATATATATATATATATATATATATATAATTATACATATATATTTAATTAATATTTTTTTAAATATTAATAATAATAATTATTATAATAATTAGAATTATATAATAATAATATTACTAGTATTAATATTATTATTCAAATAAATATTTTTTGTAAATGAATTGATTATATAAAATAAAATAAATTTAAATAATGTGGAGATATAAATTAAATAGTCTATATTATAAATCATTTTAAGTTATCATTAAGAATAATAATAATTTATTTTAAGTTATTAATTAAATTATATTTCTAATTTTAAATAACATATTTAATTTTATTTTAATATAATTTCTTCAATTTATATGGAAGGGTAAAATGATAATCATATAATTTACTCTATTAAAAATCATAATTTATTAAATTTTATCAATCACATCATATACAAACTTTCATAAATTTTTCACTTATATCCACTCAAATCATACTATCTTTCCTTTAATCCAAACAATCCCATCTTTATCTACAAATCAACACAGGTTCAATCCCCCAAATCAACACCCCAATTCAAACAAAGCATTAAGTGATAACACATTTTATATACATATTTATAGCTTTCTTGTATATTGATTATACTTTTCAAATGTTTTATTTTCAACTTTTTAGCTCATTTCCATTTTTTAGTAATAAATATGATTATTTGATATATTTTCCTTAATTTTATATTTTTTAACTCATTTGACCTTCATCCATGGTTTTGGCCATAACTTTCTATGTAAATATTACTTTTAGCTTATTCTAGTTGGAATGGATTCTACGTTTCCATAGTTTTAAAACCAACATATCATTAGTCGGATTTAACTTCCCTGTATTTGTTCTGACTTGAGTAAGATTTGTTGAAAATTTGTAAAGAGAACCCTTCAAATTTGACTTTTCCTTGCATTAATTCGGTTTAAGGACTTGATTCGAGTCCAAATTAGGCCTACATTAGCTTCGTATTTTAGAGCCTGTATATAAGGCCTTTATTGAGCTGAAAAAGTGAAGAGAGAATTCATTTGCAAAGTTTTAGTTTTTTTTTTTTTTTTTTTTTTTTTTTTTTTTTTTTTTTTTTTTTTTTTTTTTTTTTTTTTTTTTTTTTTTTTTTTTTTTTTTTTTTTTTTTTTCTCTTATCTGTTCTTATTTTACTTTTGTCTTTTCATATTCTTTGCTATGTTTTTTTCTTTGTTGCTGCATTTTTACTTTTCAGTAATAGAGAACCAATTCTCTGAGGATCAATTCACCAGATTAAGATTAAACTATGTCAGATGATTTTTGGTTTGTTTTGTTATTGAATTTCTGGTTGATTTGTTCTCATTTTTATTATTTTCATTTCTATTTGTTCAAGCATTGAATTTTTTTGAACTTTAAGTCTCTTGCAATTTAGTTTCATACACTTCAATGCATTCAATTTCCTGATTTCATTTTTAATTTGCATTTTTTTTTTGTTTTTAATCCCTAAAACCACCTAAGTTAATTTGTATAGGAACAATGCTAAAAATTGAATATAGCATGTTGCTTAAAGAAGAAAATAATATTTATTGTTTCATGAAGTGCATTAAATGCCCATCATTAACCGTTCTTCAGATGAAAGAAGACATTTGAAAAGAGCTTGAGTTACTCAATGGCCAAAAACGATTTTACAATGAACATGTTATTCAAAACCTTATAAAGAAACTCAAGAAGAAGAAGAAAATGAGAGATTATATTGTAGTGTCAAAGACTACTGAAACATTTGGGCCAACATAAGCTAAGTACCCTATTATTAATAAAATCTTTCTTTGTTGAAAATAAAAAAAAAACAAAACAGCATACCATAAACAAAATGCTAAGAAATAACAAACAAGATAAAATCAAAGAGAAAAAAAAAACAAATAACATAAAATAATTAATGGAAAATTATGGAGGAAGATGACATCGGTGATCCATTGCCGAAGAATCCCTCCATGGCCCAAATAAAACTGAAAAAGGAAAAATAGAAAAAAAGGAAAATGCAAAGTCATGCTTAGTTGTAGGTATTTTACAAATGATCCTTCCCAAGGCCAAGATCCTAAAGTCACCCAAAGAAATTTGGGATTATTTAAAAGGAAAATATGAGGGAAATGAAAAGATTCGAAGCATGAAAGTTTTAAATTTGATAAGGAAGTTTGATTTGCAAAGGATAAAGGAGTTTGAGACAATTAAATAATACTTAAACAAGTTGTTGGATATTGTTAACAAGAGAATATTCTTGGAAAAGAAGTTTCCAAATTCTAGTCAGCTCAAGAAAATTTTGGTAACGATGCTAGAGAGATACAAAGCATCTATTACTTTGTTCAAAAGTGATACATGCCTTACAAGTACAAGAGCAACGAAGAATAATGAGAGAAAATCATGCAAGTGAAGGTACTTTATTGCATATTGACAAAGGTACTCTTGAAGTCAAGAACAACGAAAGGAACAAATATAACAACACCAAGGTTTTCCCATATTGTTCATATTGCAAGAAAAATAATAATCAACATAAGAAGGGTTTGGTGGAGGCCAAATGCAAAATGCCACAAATGTGGTCAAATGGAGCATGCAGAAAAATATAAAAATTCCTAGATTCTTAAAAAGATGTCAAAATTATAAAGAACAAACAATAGGATGAAGCTCTTCCATACAACATATCTATGATATTTATCATATCTTAGAAATCCTAAAAATCCAAACAATGATTTGATTATGTTTAGTACATGCATACTAACCAAACAAAGAACACCTAAAAAAATGATTAAACACCTTATGAATCATCCAATCTCCTAGTCCCAGATACTTATGCGATCAAAGCTCTCGACACCCTAGATAGACCAAACCAGGGAAGATTTGTACTAAGGTGAGTTCTCTATAATCCTATTAAGCACTTATCCAAGACCGTTATAGCTAAATATTGACTTAAGCATCATAGAACTTTTTTTAGGTACCCTTCTCTAAGTCGGAGCCGAATACAACAAAGTTGGACAAGCAACAACAAAAGCATAATAGATGAATTGTGGTTTTATAGGACTATCTCGGTCTTATAAGAACACCTTACATTACCACAAACTAGTTTTGCTTAGTCAAAAGTTATTAACTAACCCCAATGTGAGAACACCAAATACTAAAGACAAATCAATCTTGGAGAAATATTGGAGGTTTTACGTTTCAAAGTTCATTTCAATTTTAATTTCCCCAAAAAAATAAACCTATGCAAAATAAAATGATATATAGATATATTAAAAATAACTTTATGTGCATACATGGAGCTTTTGAAACTTACATATCATTATTAACCATCCAACGTTTTATTTGACACATTTAACGTGAAACATCTTGTTTTCTACATGTTCTTACCATAAAAAAGCATGGGTCCTCCCAAGGTCGACTCAAGGTTGAAGCAAGTAAAACACCCACTTTAGGCCTCGGGGAAAAGAAGGTCTCAAAATTTTTTTTTACTACTAATATTTCTCTATTAAATTAATTATAAAATTATGTTTAAGAAAAAAAAAACCTCATTTTTTCTAGTACTAATTAATATACCTCTATTAAACTAATTATAAAATTATATTTAAGATAAAAAAGTCCTCAAAGAAATCTTTTATTACTAATATAGATTTGTTAAATTAATTATAACTTTATATTTGTGAATAAAATTTAATTAAATTATTATTAGTGTATGTTAATATTTATTGATATTAAAAATGATAATTAATGAGTTAAAAAATTATTTTAGTAAATTAAAATTTTGTTTACAAGAAAGATAATAATAATAACTAGCTATCTTTATTCTCTTATAATAGTTATGAATTTTATTTTCTTCTTTTATCTCTATGTGACTTCTCTTGTCTCTCTTTACTTTCTTCTCTTCTAAGAGTTTTTTTTTTAGGATTTTGGCAGATTACATTCCTCAAAACTCTTGAATCTTATGTTGTCCATGTGTACCAATTTTTTCATAATCATTTCTTGTTAGTATGTTTTTTTTTTCTATTTGTGTTGTTATTATTTTTTGTTTTGGATTTGTATTAGAATTATAAATGTGTTTTCTTTTTTTCCTAGTTTTATTTTTTGGTATTTTTCGATTTAAGGATTTCGAGGGTTTTTCTTTTTTTTTTCATATATCTTGACGAGGAACTGAATTTATATACAAAACTATTAATTAGATTATGGTTTAGTCTTTTGTTAGATAATTGATTAATTGGAGCATAATTCAAAGTTGAGTTTTCTGTATAAAGATAATTAAAGTTTAGAAAAAAAAGTGTAACGTCCCATTTAATTATTAAACGAAATTAAAGGAAACGTCACGCGATAAAGTATAGCAGCGTAGTCTTGGGGTCCTTAACGCAACCCCTACAACCTGGCACACCACGATGCCAACATAAAACATATACAATTCTAACAAGGTGTGTAGAGTAAGAAATCATAAGATGATACAGGGGCCGTAGCCCTAAGGAAATCATGAATAAAATGACTCCAGCCCAGATGGCTAAGCTGCTGAATCACTGTTCCCTTGCTGACCACGAGAACCTTGCCCATCTGCTCCCATCAACCAAGTTGATGATCATCGCAAGGAAGAACAGACACATACAACACAACCATGCAACAAAACGGGTAAGCTAGAGCCAACACATATTCATCATACAGTCAAATATATTTTCATCATCTCATAACCATATAACAACCAAACATGTTATGACTCTTCATTCAATACACTACGACTCGACTCGACTCATCCGGATACGTATAACTTGGTCGGATTCAGCGGATGCTTGCACTTGTGGTGGATACCTCTGCTCGACCCTGAGCTGCTCGATCCTGAGCCATGTAATACAAGTGTTATGATGAATCAAATCTCCCTTACCACAAGGTTAGCCCTTAGTGAATTTCAGGCCTCCTGCTACTCTCACCACAAGAGTCAGTTCGCTCTAAGTGAGACTAACTGGCCCCTTAGAGTATCAGGATGCAGTCCTTACCTTGAATCCTTACCTAGTTATACAGATGGGACACCACCATGGACACCCACTAACAGGGGCCATGGGATTACGTCCCGACCACTGAAGCGTAGCCCTGGAGGTCTCACCTAGGGACCCCAAGGAATTACACGCTGACACGGACCAACATTCATAATTCAGCAATAAGAGAATATTAAATCCCATTTTTCAATTCCATATCAACCCTTGAAATCAATTCCTCATATGCATCACATCTCAAATCCATACCTCTGACCATCACCACCCCAATGAGTCTAGGGCCTCGTCTCATATTAATACCAAGTTCCTTTAGTTCCAGACTACTCATTCATTTCACATGCCAAGTTCCCACAATACCCAGTATTCATCATTTATGAATCATATCATGCATATACATCAATTCGTTAGGCATATAAACATACATATGTACATGTATTTCATCATGGCAGTCATACCCAAGCAATTCCAATCATAAGAGAGCAAACACTCTACCAACCACCACACTGACTCGCCCAAATCCCTCGCTCAGGCTGAAGGGTCTCGCTCAAGCGAGACGTGCTCGCTCAGGCGAGTCCCTCTTCGCTTAGGCGAGGGCTCAAAAAGGGGAGCAGGAGCACATGCGGGATCTCGCTTAGGCGAGACCCCTCTCGCCTGGGCGAGATGCTCGCTCGCTCAACACGTCAAACTGGTCGCCTGGGCGACCTTTCGCGCAGAAGCCCTCATTCAAGATATTACAAGTCTACTATTATGTTTATTTTCTTGACAACTAGAACCAGATTTTATTGTTTTAATTCATTCGTTTTATATACTTATCTTTAGTAATATTTTATATATTATAATTTTTTATTTCATATAAAAATATACAGATATGCCAACTAGAAAATTTGAATAAGACTATTCAAAAATATAAAAGAAGAGAAGAATTGAGACTTTAATTGTATCACAAAAATAGCTATGAATAAATTTGAACAATTTAAAATATATGAAGATATTTTTGGTTTTTTATTTAGTGTTAACAAATTAAAGTAACTAGATTATACATTTTTGAAAGAAAAATGCTTAAACATTGATTTTTTTTTTAAAACATGATAATTTGTTGGATATTGATTGATTTGATTTATTTTCAGAACTAAATATCTTAAGGAAAATTATAGATTTGAAAAATGATAAACCAATTGACATTATAAATTATATAAAAATAATAAATTCTTTCTTGAATGCATATCTAACTTATAAATAATGTTAACAATTCCCGTGTTCGGCTGAAAGAGTTTATCAGAACTAAAGATTATAAAACCTTATTTAAGATAATCAAATTCTCAAGAAACATCAAATAGATTAGCCTGATTATTTATTGAGAAATAAATGTTAAATGAAATTAATTATGACAATTTAATAAATAATTTTGTATAAAAAAAGCTCAAAAACTAAACTTTAAATAAAAAGCCTTATTTTTTAAGTTTGCTTTAGACCTCTCAAATCATTGAGCCGCCCCTAGGTCCTCCGAGGTGACTTGGAGAGATTGGATAGTTGATATGTGAATAAAACTAAAAAAAGATCCACTTTCAGAAGATTCTCCGATGCTCAAGTTAGAAAGAACATAAAAAAAAATACAAATATAAAAAAAGTAGATGAGATTGAAAGCAAGTACTCTCTGTGAGTATCCTCATATTTGTAGGTAAGTGTGGATCATTAAGATAATTAAATGATAATATCATTGATTGACAAATTATTCTTTAATGATTGAAAAATTATACCTTAATAATAACATATTATCCATTATTTAATTTATTATTTCTATATATGTATATGAATTAATCTAATGAGATTTTGAGATTTTGACATATGTACTCATAATTTTATTTAATGCGGTATAATATTTTATAATATAATATAATCGTATTTATTAAAAAAAATACATATTACAAAATATTATTAAAATACTATATTTATTTAATATTATTCTTGAGCCGGACGAATAGGAAACACTACCTTTTACTTTTTATAGTTGATAAATCAATGATACAAGCTTTCTCTTTCTTTTCATTTTCTTACTCCACTAATCAAAATAGCATACTAATAATTAATGATAGATTAACAATTATAATGTTATTTATATAATTTTTAATATTCACTAAATTATTTATCAAAATATATTATTAATTAATTAAAATTTTATTAGTAAAATAAACATTAACTGGTTATACATTAAAAAAATGTAAACCATGATATTTCTTTTCGAAAATAATAGAAAATATAAAGAGATATATTATATCATTTTATATGCACATGTTTCAAACATTTCCGCTACGTATAGGTGAGAAGTTTGACTAATCACGCATATTTGGTGCGCTATGATTCTTCTCCGATTACTCACAACGAAACTTCCCTCTGGTGTGCTAGCAGCTACATATTGTCATCATTACAAACTTAGCTTTTAGTTTTCAAAACACATTTGGCGTTATCACTTCTCTTCTTCTCCCACACATTCTCTAGAACAACTTTTAAGATTCCCTGCTAGATACGGGAGCATGATAATTGAAGATATGGGAGCATGAAAATTAAAAGAAGATACAATATATCTAAATTTGATTTAAATTTTTTTTTTATGATTAAATATGTTTTTGAAATTTTGGTCCAATTTATTTTTTCAATTTTGGAAATGCGTGTATTTAGTCCTCTTAACCTAATTTTGTTAAGTTTATTTGACATGTTAAAAAATATGTTTAATAATAGTCGAGAAATGCGTTTGAAATCTCAAATACACTTAAACAAAATTTTGTTAAAAAAATTACATTTACGCATTTCAAAATATATAGGACTAAATTAGTTCAAAATTTAAAAAAAAAAGACTAGTTTAAATTTTAATACTAAGTTGAGAGATAAAAAAATATTTAGCCCTTATTTATATAGTAAAATACACGCTAGGCTAGGCGTATGCATGTTCACTTTTTTATGATAATAAAAAATAATAAAATTTTTATTATTATAGTTATGAAATTAAATATAAATATTTTTTATAACTTTATTGTAAATAGATTTTATTTATTTTATAAGTAATTTTATAATTAAGAAATAATTAAGTTTAAAAAAAATAGTAAAATTGAAAAAAATGATTAAATTTAAAAAAAAATAAAAAATGGATAAAATAATAATTTTGATTTAAAAGAAATTACTGAAAAAATAAATTTAAAAAACAAATCTGACCACCAAAAATGAAAATGCCTTTAGTGTAAATTAGTCACAAAATATATATATATATATATATATATATATATATATATATATATATATATATATATATATATATATATATGTGTGTGTGTGTGTGTGTGTGTTT
>Ga0209589_1002073_pt1 | contig 34238 bp, 16 predicted proteins | sample CowpeawhiteBW_FD_187525 | JGI IMG/M metagenome (GOLD analysis project Ga0209589, IMG submission 187525) | Root nodule microbial communities of legume samples collected from California USA - Cow pea white BW (SPAdes) (version 2) | ecosystem: Host-associated > Plants > Roots > Nodule | place: USA...
ATATTTAATTGATATATGGAACAATAAAAAAATGGGTATGGGTATGGGTATAAGAAAATACCCGTTACCCGGTGGGGATGGGGATGGGTCAAAAGTTGTATACCCGTTGGGTTTGGGGATGGGGATGGGGATGAATTTTTATTATGGGGATGGGGATGGGATCATGATACCCGTACCCGCCCCGCCCCGTTGCCATCCCTATCGCTAAGTGAGTGGATCAGGACTAGAACTCAAGGTTCCTCTTTCATACTGAAATATGTGCTTTGTATAAATTTGATGGTAAATGCTAATTGGAATAATTGTATATCTGTGTATTTATATGTGAGTATGGTGTGAGAATTTATTTTTAGAATTTCAAGGGAAGTTCTAAGTTGTGGTACTTTAGTGTATGCAATAACATAAAGGTTCATTATTGGTTAGTATCATTTCTCTAATAACTACTCACACTTAAGTTGAGTATAGTAGGTTATGTGGTGAAGAGAAAAAGGATGTCCTAGCCACTAGACTCGATCAAATCCTAGGCGTGAAGGGGAATTACCTTGTGAATGGTTGGGTGATAACCCTTGAGGCCAAACTCTGCAAAGTCTGGGAGCCACACACATGTGCAGACCGCTAGGGGATCTGATGTTTATTGCATGTATCCGGATAATGGAATCAATGTTTTGTGATTTTATGATACAATTAACTTGGTATGTGATTTAATTACTTAATGAATGTTTGTGACTTGATTTTAGTTTATCTGAATAACTCTTTTTCATATTAGCTTACCCTTTGTTGTTTGTGTTATTGTGTTTGTCTGTTTCTTTTGCAATGATCACTGAATTGTGTGAGCATATGAGATTTTAGGTGAGGATATTCCTCTTTTGGACCACCGTGGAGCTCGGGAGTAGGATTTGTTTTAAGTTGGTTTAGTAGTTTTGGTTTGAGCGATAACAGTCTCTTAAACGTCTTTTGTTTAAATCTTGTATATAAATATATGACTACAGTTATGAGATGATTGCATTAATATTTTTATATTAGTCTTTCACTATCTATTTTTGGTCTATCATCATATATAATGTTTTATTTAGTAGTTTAAAACTGTTAAATGGAATGTTACAGTTACAACAATATTGGTTTGCCATGTGGTTCCTAAAAAAACTGCTACTATGTTTATAATGAAAGGATTTGGCATATTTGGAGCTACCATATGTTTTAGATGAGATTGTGAAATTTTGTTTTTCATATAATAAAATAGAAAATTTATATAGATATCATGTAAAATCATAATTTACCAAAATAGGATAAAAGTAAAATTCAAAGACTTTACTTTTATCATACTTTAAAAATATTTGAATTAATTTTGTAGTAGTTACCAACAAAATAACTCAAGAATATCTCAATGTGAATGAAATTTACCTATTTCAATTTCAAAGATCACACTTCAAATTACAATGATCAACTCATTATTTATCATACATTTTATATTTTCACAATAATCAGTATCCTTATATATCTATTTGCTATAAGTAAATAAATATTTGAAATCAAACAATACAATAAAATAAATAAATAAATAGGATCAATGTTCAATTGAAGACAAATATAATTAAATAAACAATGTTAGTGCATAACTAGGTAAAAATAAATAAGCAAATATGACAAATGTGTAACTAGAGTTAATATAAATAAATATGAATGATGTTAGAGACACCTAACTTAATATAAATATGTAACTAAAAGGCTTAAAAACTAATTTGACCTATGTTTTCAATCAGGTTTTTCAATGTGGTACTAGTTTTTTTCCTTCTTTCAATTAAGTCCCAATTGAACAAAATTAATGAAAATTGGGTTTGAATTGAATAAAAGTAATGAAAATTGTGACTAAACTTAACAAAATTAACAAAAATTGTGATGAAATTAAATATAATACATGTGGTGACACTTAAAGTGACTCATAGGTCACAAGGATATATTGACTTGACTTGTTATGTGAGACACTTTCACGTGCAATACAATGTTAACTTGACACATGTACAATTTTTTTAAATTAAAAATAAATAAATAGAAAATAAAAAAGTCATGAATTAACACGTGATACATGGTCACTTTTAAACATCGTTATCAAAAATAATAAAATTAACGAAAATTGAGATATGTTCAAAACAAAATAAATGACCAAATTACAAAATACATACTAAAATAAGGACCAAAGTTGTTTAAGTATTTTTCTTAAAAAAATAATTTATAGCAACACTTTTTCTAAAATAAAAAATATTAAATAATAACTTATTTAAATAAGATGTGTTTTTTCTTAGTGTAATATTATCGACTTCCAATTAAATATAGTTTTAAAACTTTATATAAAATTAAAATAAGATCTTATGTAAACTATATCTGTTGACACCTATCAAAGGATTTAGAAGTTTTCTGAAAAATCTTTAGATTTGAGTAAAACGCCGTCGTTCCTGGATTCGTTCCCTTCTTCTCTCTTTCCCGCGCCGCGCTATCGGTTATTTCTTCCCTAATCCCAACCAAAATTTGGGGTTTAGGGTTTTCCTCTGTCCTCTGCAATCCAATTTCTTGCATTGCTCAGTCTCTGTTTCTCTTTATCCACAACCCAGTGACAATGATGTATAATGATCCGCAGCACCAGCAGCACCAGTACCAGCAGCAGCAGCCGCCGCCGCATTTCCACCACCAGCCGCCGGGTCAGGAGTTCCACCGCGGACCTCCGCCGTCATCACAGGCGCCTCCGGTGATGCGGCAAGGCTCCGCTTCGTCGACGAACCTGGCTCCCGAGTTTCACCACCCCGGCCCCGGAGGACCCCCTCCTCCTCATTACGATGGTTCGATTTTGCTTGTTCTTCCTCCAATTGCTACTTATAATCATGGTTGATCTAACATGAAAACTTACACGTTGTTGTGATTTCATGTAAATGTGGTGCTATTAGGTATGTATCTGAGAGAGAGACGGGCTTTTGGAGAGAAAGATTGTTTAGAGAGAGAGATTTTAGAGAGATAATCTTTAGAGAGGTGTTTTGAGAGAAAAGATTTGAGAAAAAGAGACTTTTTAAGTAGATTTTCTTTTAAAGTTTAGTCAAAGAAGAGTTTGATTGGTTAATTAATGCATGGACTGGGTGGGCATGCGAAGAGATGAACAACTAAGACTTGAATTTTAACTTCTAAAGCTCATTAGAATCTTCTAAAGATATGGCATGTGAAATGTTTGCAATAATTTGATTTAGTGGGTTTGATATGGAATTAAGAATCATTCTTTGTGACCTTATTTTCTTTTGATGGAATGAATAGTTTGTTTCTCTGTGGATCTCTCCATATATTGTTATACTTCAGTTTAGTACTTGTGTGGATATATTGTTTTTTCCCGTGTATAATGTTTCTTCTATTTTTTACTTCTGAGTGAAAATTGCATTATCTATTGCATGTAGAAGAGAAGATGATGCTTGTGGTTTTTGAAAAATGTCTATTCTCATATTATTATAGTTCAAGGTTTTGAATTTTTAAATCTTCTTCATTTCCTCTAAGATTTAAATTCGTCAAAATTAGAGGGTGACTTTTCTAATTTAACATTGATGAATTTTTCAGTTCACAGTGATGGCCATGGTGCTAAAAGAATACGAAAGCTTACTCAAAGGAAAGCAGTTGATTATACAAGCACAGTCGTGCGTTATATGCAGGTAATGATTATTCGTTAATAACTAATGGAATTGCCCATTATTCGTCAATACAAGCCCATAACTGTATTGTTCAAATTTTCTACTTTTTCATCTTCATCTGTGTCATTACAATTTGAAATTTATGGGCAATCTGTACCCGCCTTCAGGTTCGTATGTGGCAGCGGGATTCAAGGGATAGGACAGTATTGCAGCCTACCCCAGCAGCAGCAATTGATGTCAGTGAGCCTCTTTATTGGTTTTCTACTTATTTAATTTGTTTTAAGTTTGTATATTCTTTCCTTTATTCAATTAACATAGCTTGATAGGTTTTAAGAGTTATTTTTAATCTTTAATTTTAATGATCAATTCCTTTTACTAAACACCTTATGCTATTTTTTGTGCAGATGTTGCCAGCAGTTGGCTATCCAGACAACCCATCCACTAGCTTTGCTGCTAAATTTGTTCATACATCTCTAAATAAAAATCGTTGCCCCATTAATCGCGTTCTTGTAAGTTAGATGGAAATGTTGTGAATGGCATGATATAATATGGTATGCAGATTGTCAGTTATTGATGTACCAGCTGTATGTTTTTATTCTTTCAAACATTTCTGAATTGAAGCTGCTTCTCATTTGGATTGATTTTGCTATTTTAGGGTTCTGGAGTAGTATGATATGCTTTTTCACTTGTGTATATCAATGGTAAAATTTGCTGCTAATTTTGTTCAAATGTTACCATGTTTTAAACGAAATAGGCATCCTGTTAATTTATTCTCAAAAATTGGATTGAATAACAAATAATATTGTTTACTTAGTGTCACTTATTTAGTAAAATAATAAGTTAATGACATGTTGAATGTGGTTCCTGTTCTATTTTATAGGTGTTACTCACATGTTTCCTTTTGATTCCTTGATAGTCTTGCTACATAGAAATGGTTTACACCTTTACAATTGCATGATTAGCTGATATTACAAATTGCAGTCTGCCTGCTCCTTTTGGCAACTTGTATACACTATATAATCTGTGTGCCATATCATTCTTTTATTTTATTGGATTTTTATTGTGATATCATTCTTTTATTTTATTGGATTTTTATTGTGAGACTTTTGTATTGAATGCTGTATTATATTAAGTTACAGCTGGACACATTTGTTTCTATCAGGCCTTTCAATTGGTTTAGGAAGATAAAACTAATGCATATTTATTTTCTGAATGTGCCACTGAATTGCATTTGACTTCGTTATGCGAATCGCTGTTTGATTTTCAAAAATAGTGGACTCCAACAGGCCGGCGACTTATTACTGGCTCACAGACTGGGGAATTCACTCTTTGGAATGGACAATCTTTTAATTTTGAAATGATTCTTCAGGTACATAACTTGAATTATTGTCTCAATATATTATTGTAGTCATTAGTCGTTAAAACTAAAAGTCAAATGTGGATTTTGAAACACATGCAGGCTCATGATCAAGCAATCAGGTCCATGGTCTGGAGTCACAATGACAACTGGATGGTCTCTGGTGATGATGGAGGCGCAATAAAGTATATCCATAGTTTAATCTATTATGTTTTAAGCTTTATATTGCATATATTTATTTATGCAGATTTTGGTTGTAAAAGGAACATATGTGTAATGGGATATTTTTCTTACTGTATATCTAATTATATGTATTTGTATGTGTGTGGCGTATTTTTAGGTATTGGCAGAACAACATGAACAATGTTAAAGCCAACAAATCTGCTCATAAAGAATCAGTCCGTGACTTAAGGTAGATGTTTTATTTGAGAAAACAAATTTGTAACATGCTGAAGGGGATGGCTTCTGTAACTTTTTTATAAACAGTTTCTGTAGGACAGATTTGAAGTTCTGTTCATGCTCTGATGATACCACCGTTAAGGTTTGGGATTTTGCACGTTGTCAGGAAGAGTGCTCATTAACCGGTAATGTGCTTTGGATGGACCATATCTGAAAATTAGTTACCTCTTTCTAATCAACTTGGTGTCTTGAGATTGAATCTTAAATAGTATTGTGTCTAATATATTTGTTGTGATCTTACTCCAGTAGTATTTTCTTATTCTCTGGTTTATGTCTGCTTTATATTTTTAGGCTTCCTAATTACAAATTGTGTTGCTTGTGCATTTAAAATTGAATCTCTTTACGTTAAATAATCATTTGTGTTTCTAGATGTTGGGTTGTCTATGGTAGAGGAATTGTAAGTTTTAAAATAGAGGAGTATCTGTTCAATTTTCAAGTAATACATGCCACCAGTTGCCTCCTTCTATTTGTGCTGGTGTGAGTTGGATTATTCTCATTATTACAGCTCTTTCTCATCTTATTTGTTGTGGAACAAGTCCTTGTGGATGACTATTTTCATATTTTGATGGGGATACTTGTTTACTGTTGTTGGTTTAATGCCTTCTAATTTACCATTTTGCTTTCTTAGGGTTGCTCTCAATGATTTAGTTTATTTATTTGGATTGCTGGCTTGTTACTTGTGAAGGACCTGTGGGTAGGACTTGCTGTTGCACATTTGAGTTGATGTTTGTTCTCTCTTTTCTTTCTCTAAGATTTATTATCTGTTTGGAATTATCATGAACTGTAGAGTCAACCATTTTGGTAGGCCCACAATACAAGGGGGAGGGAGAAGAGGGGGCGTGGGAATTGAAGAGGGAATAAATGGACCTAAGAAACATAAGGAGGAGGGCAAAACAGAACGGACAGGTGGAAAGAGGGAGATATGAATCATGCAGAAGGATGAAAAGGAGAATGATTATTTGGAGGGGTGAGTAACCAAAGATGGGCATGAGGCAACATGAGTTAGAATTGTTTGGTTAGGCGGAGTGGAGAAGTTGGTTCTTCCTCATAAAAAGGGTGCTATAATTTCTAGTGTCTTATTTTCAATCTTTCCAGAAGCTTTGCTCCATCCATTGTCAGTGCTTTTATTCTTCTAGATTTTTCATTGTAACAGAGGCCTCCCTCTGATTTAGTTGTAATGCAGTATCAATTATATTTCAGATTTATCATTCCAATTCTGGTGCCTAGCTCATTTAAAAAAAATGATTCCCTGCTCAACATCTTGCAATAAGACCCCTTCATTTTTAAACTGTTATTCGACTGTTTTAAGTAAAAGTGCTTGTGGCTTTTTTCTTTTTTCTGAGCTAAAAGGGGTCATAGATGAAGAATTTTATTTTTAAGGCTTAAATATGTTTTTTTTTCTCCAAAATATGTTTATTTTTTTGTCCCTGATATTTTTTACTTTTGGCCCCCAAAAAATAATTTTGTATTTCTTCCTTTAAAACTTTTGGATTTGCTAACCGGTCCTTGAAACATTTTTGGTCACTAAAAAATCATCATGTGTTTTCCATGAAATGATGACATACGTTAATAATGCCAATTACATTTTTTTTTCAGAAACCAATATCTAAGAAAGTTATCGGGGACCAGGAAAAGTATGCCACATGTTTTGGGGAATAAACATATCTAAGCTGATTTTTAAATATCATTTATCCACGATTTAGAGTATAACTGGAACTTCACAAATTTAAATGAAGATAATGACTGGATTTGTAGCATTATGTGTATACATGTACATACCATTATGGCCTTCAGAATATACCATAACATGTTGGGGACCGAAAAACAACACTTTGTTGTGCAATTTGTTAGAGATTTTTTTTTTCATACGTGAAATACTACTATGGTCATTAATGTTCTACTTTAAGTGCATGTGGAAACTTCAAAAGTTCCAAATATAATGGAGTCATCCCACCATGTCTATTTATTCTTATGTCTTTCAATGCCTTATATCGATTAGAGATATGATCAAGTTATATTATATAAGTGAGTGCAAATCACACTTTACAAACCTGTTTTATAAAGTTGATTTAAGCTTAGAGTTTACTTTTTAAGGTGATATTAGAATCTATTCTTGCGAGTTTGTTGGGATTATCATGCTGCTTGCACTCAAACCACCCACAAATATGTATTCTTACACTTGAGATGTCCAACTCTTGGTTTGAGAGGGTGTGTTGAAAATCCCGATATAATAAAATTATAGTATATAAGTGAGTGCAAACTTCATCTTATAAGCTGGTTTTTTTTATGTTGAGTTTGGTTTAAATTCTATTTTCTAAGAAATGCTTAGATTTTTATGCAAAGTTTTACGTCTTTAAATTTTCCTAGGCACTCGATTGTTCTTCTAGAATGTTACCTTTTATTAGTTTTTCTTTAAAACCAATCAATTTGATAGGACCCAATTAATTCCTGGATTTATATTTCAAAAGTCTTACAATCTATGTTGTGTTTATGGATGACAAATGAACTTATACCCACGGGTGTTGTTTGAATCTATCTCAATGTTGATATGAGTATGAGTATGAGTAATACTTGATAGGTAATAGAATTTGAGATAAACATAGAAATGCAGTCGTGTGACTGAGATAAAGGGAAGGTTTTGTGAAAGAACAAAATGAAATCTACGTCTATATTGTCACAATCTGTCATGTTTTCAAATACATTGAAGAACTTCCTGAAGTAGCAGTTGTAGGAAGTCAGGAGCAGTTACAGATTAATGTAACTGCCTAGAGATACATAACAGAGAAATATAAAATATAACAGTAACAGTAATGTACAGAACAGTAAAATTATAAATTACAAACAGAAAAAGAGATAACACTAATGATAGGAATGGAGATGAGATACAAATTTCATACTCCTTAGGAATTAGGAACAAGGATGGATATGAGTTTTTAATATGGGGACAGGGACGGGTATATTTAAACTCGCTTTTGCCCAGCCTTCTTGCCATCTTTAGTTGTGTTCATTCATTATATTGTTTTGTTGTCTGTTTTGAAGGCCTAACCTTAGATTTATCTTTGTGGCATTTGAACTCAGCCAGGCCATGGTTGGGATGTGAAGAGTGTTGACTGGCATCCTACAAAATCCCTTTTGGTATCAGGCAGGTGCTTTAAATATTTCTTTTACAAATTTCTCAAGATTGTCAATTTCAATGAAGTGATTATATGTCCCATCTGATTTTCACAATGCAGGCGGGAAAGACAATCTTGTGAAACTTTGGGATGCTAAGACAGGGAAAGAGCTTTGCTCATTGTGAGTGTAAACATTAGTGCTGATTTCTATTGTTTCTTGTGTTTGCTTGTTTTTATAGATTCATACTTCTGTCATGCAGTCATGGGCACAAAAATACTGTGCTATGTGTCAAGTGGAACCAAAATGGCAACTGGGTGTTAACAGCTTCAAAGGATCAAATAATAAAGGTTGGTAAATTTATCTTCGTGATGCTACCAATTATTGGATCCTTAATATGCATTTGCTTGTCATTTATATTTTGAATTGTTAAGTAAACCTTTGAGGATTCCGAGTTATTTTATCCACCGATCAATCTTTCGTCATTTTTTACTGTAGCACTGCACTTTGATTTATTTCTTTGTAACTTTACCTTTATTGCTCATTGCTTCCCATTTTTTTCTTACTTAATCCTGCTCTGTTACTTATTTTCTCGCTTTTGGCTTATTATGCAGTTAAGATAAAATAAGAAGAGTGATTTTGAGGCAATATTTTTGAGTGCACAATTCACATTCAATTAAATGATATCTAAACAGATATTTAATACGGATACAGTTCGCATGAAGAGTAAATAAACAGTTAAATTCTCTTAATTTCCCTCAATACAATGAACTAAATCTAATAGAAAGTGAGATAGTAATGCGGTTGTTTATAACTCCATCGTATGCATTTCCTATCTCAGAGTACCAATATTCATATTTACCTTGTATTTACAGCTTTATGACATTAGAGCCATGAAGGAGCTTGAGTCATTCCGTGGACATCGCAAAGATGTTACTGGTTAGTGGTGTATCTTTCTCTTGGAATAAGAATGGAAGTATAGTTCATTGAGATTAATATATCTTGCAATAAAAATAATGATTGCTCAGAAGGTGTATGATGATAAAAACAGGATTGTCACCAGAAATTCTTCTGCCTAAACAACCTAAAAGTGACTCTGAAACATTTAGGAAAGTTCATTGTTACATATAGGCTCTTTCATAAATTTTTTGAAAATCTGTCACGCAGCTGAGATTATATTAGTATATATGGAATTTTGCTGTGTTACCTGGCTTTGGAATGCGTCAGGTCATTGTAAAACTGAAGTCGAGTTGGGTCAGAATGATATGTGACACACAATTAACTTCAAGCTGCTTTTTAAGTTTTGATTTGAAGTTTGATTGGAATGATTGATTTTAATTGGTGGAAATGTCCTCAAAGTGCTATGAATTGTTTATACTTATGTTTGGGTATTTTATGTTGCTAGATGTGACTAATTGTATGACTTGGATTTAGTTTAGTTAATAATCCTAGCAGGTTAATGCTGAGTTATTTAGTTCAAGTATTATATGTTCTGTTCTTTTATTAAGATCATGTCATCAGTCTACTAATCTCAATAACTGCTTTGTTGGCTACCATCTTTCCTTTCCATATATGCCTTGACTATGCCTAACACTGTTAATGACAGTTAGCAAAGTTAGATTGCAGTCAACAAAAATACTTTATCGAAAACTTGAGCTAAAAATGGTTAAATTAAATGATGCAACAATTTAGTCTCAACCCCAAATAACATTTTTATGGAACACTTTGAGCACCCCATCCAATTTTAAAATTAAGTTCTGTGTATTCTTATTGATTAATTATACTGGTTTTCCTAATATAGTGGTGTATTTGCTGTTGTATGCAGCAGTGAGCATATTGATATGCCACTTTTTTATTAGAAATTGAGTTTAAGGCCTAACTTAACCTCATAAAATTGACATGTAAGAGGAAGATTGCCCTAGCTTATAAGCATTACAGAAGCCTCAGCTCTAGTAGACGAGGGTTATATCCACCCACTCACCTATAACATTGAATGTGCATGAGATTGCAAATTAAGGGTGGCTGAGACTGTCCACAACTAATGCAACTTTGAAAGCTTTTGGGTTCCTAGAAAAGAAACTCGTAGTTCCACACGTTATGAATGCACGCACAAAGTTACTTGTTGCTTAATGTTTGATGTAGGGTAAATGATACTTTCTCTAATACTTCTGCAACTGTGATAAAATGGAATATAATCTTTCTGACTTTTGACACTTGTTAGCTTTGGCATGGCATCCATTCCATGAGGAGTACTTTGTGAGTGGGAGTTATGATGGTTCCATCTTCCATTGGCTTGTTGGGTAAATTCGTTTTCTCAGTTGTTGTCTTCTCTCTCTGTAGTGCTTACATTATTTTGTACAATGTTCTTTTTCTCGTCATCCCTGTCTATATCAGTTTTATTTGGTTGTGATTTTTCTGTTATTTTTGAAGATGATTGGATTCTTTGAAGCGCTTAATAAATAAGTACTTATCATGTAAGCAATTGGATTTATGTTTTTATAATTATAGAGAAAATAATGTTAAACAATTTTTGTATAACTTGTAAGCTGTTTTCGTAAGTTATTCTGTTGGACTAATTCGAAAGCAGCTTACGAACGTATCAAAGGCTGCTTTCATAAGCTCTTCCAAACACTTACGCGAGTGTTTATGTCATAAGATATGTCTAAATAAGTTGTTAATAAGCTATTCTAAAGTAACGGGTCTTCTTATGCCTAAAATGCATTGGTGGAGTGTACTATATGTATTCAAATTAGTTGTTACAAGTTTTTAAATTAAATTTGGGGAAAACTATTAGTTACTGTCATAGAATTAAAGTTTGTGTGTTTTGCTCCATAAGAAATGTTTGCTGAATTTGAGCTATTGCTTCACACACTGGGCTTAGGTGAAAAATATCAGCTATTGTTTTTAGTTGTAGCACCAGTGAGTTGATTTATCACAATTTTTATTATTACAGCTTCTGAAATAAATGGTTATTTTTGTTTTCTTTTTTGTCTTTCAGTTTATATGTATAGAAAGCAAATGCTTATATAGGTTCAACTTGGAAAAACAGATGTTTCGTAGTTCAGATTTTTTTCCACATTATCTATAAAATTAATTACTTGTATTTTATATGTTATGTCTTGTCGTAATTTCTGATTATTGCATTTCCAATGTATATACAGGCATGAAACTCCCCAAATTGAAATTTCTAATGCCCATGATAATAACGTGTGGGATCTTGCATGGCATCCTATTGGATACCTTCTGTGCAGGTGAACTTTCTATTTCTTTCTGCAATAGCATCTTTAATACATAATTGAATTCTTGCTGTCTCTTAGCTTTTTGGATTACCAATATTCGAAAGGTTGTGTTCCATTTACACTGCCTGTCTTTTATACTAAAGCAATAACCTTCTGTTTTTCAAATGTTCTCCGAAATCAAAAGTATTATATTCTAAAGGAATTTGGGAAGAAACTCTGACAGATATCATGATTTGTTTGAGGATTCTTTCGAAGCTTTTGGTTTTATATTACAATTTCTGTAATAATATCCAAAATTGTGATACCTTAGTTCTCAGTTCATACAATTACAATAACGTTTTGCAATTATATAAATTTTCCTGAAATGGTTTTTTCTCGGTAGCCCATTTATTGACCTGTTGATAAACGTAAAGAATGTGATTGCTGATACCTAAGTTACTGGACCTTATTTTCTTCTACAGTGGCAGCAGTGATCATACAACAAAGTTTTGGTGCAGAAATAGGCCAGGAGACACCCTTCGTGATAGATTTAACCCTGGCATGCAAGGTTTGTTCAATCCCTTAAAGGCAAACGAAGAGCATATATTTCTATTTTCTTCAGAATCAAATCACTAAACCTTTCAGTATCATTTTTCATCTAAATATTGAACTGTATAGTTTGAAAGGTTTTGGATTGTATTACTCTTCAACATTTCATGGTAATGCGAATCCCTTAAATTTTGCTTTAAACTTGAGGTAGAGATTGCAGTATTTCAAGGCTTTTTTGTAGGATGGAGAGAACTGTGGTTGGTAATTTTAGTTAGAAACGATGTCTGTTTTGAGTGACATTATTTATGAAGTGTGACGTTAGTTTGAACACATTCATCTGTCAGGATATGCTGATCCAAATCCTGTTGCTGGTCGGGTGGGTGGTAATTTTCCAATGGCCGAAGGCCCAACAACTCCAGGACCATTTGCCCCTGGGTTAACTCGAAACGAGGGCACCATTCCAGGTGTTGGAGTTGCAATGCCCTTATCTATTCCTTCTCTTGACATGCCTCAAGGGGAGCAGAAGCAGCCCCATCCTGTTTCAATGGGTGCTCCACCTCTTCCCCCAGGTCCACATCCCTCTCTTCTTAATGCCAACCAACAGCAACCATACCAACAGAATCCTCAGCAGATGCCGCCACAACATCAACACCAGGGTCTACCACAGCAGATGGGTCCTTTGCCAATGCCTCCAAACATGCCACAATTACAGCATCCTTCACATTCACCCATGGTCCCTCACCAGCATTTACCTCGCCCTCCTCCACAAATGCCTATTGGCCTGCCAGGATCTATACCAGGGATTTCATCAGTACCTACTTCACATCCGATGCCAATGCCTGGCCCTATGGTACGAGTTCCTTGGAACTTTTCTTGTATTCTGATTTTTCCTATAAAATATTGTAAAGATATGTGGATTTAACTTCTTCGTGACGTGATAGATTGTTTTGAGTGTTGTATTAGTGGTGGCTGTATTGGGCTAGATATTGATGTTTTTGTTGATCTTTCATAGGATTAGCATGATAAAATGTGTCTTTTCTTAATCCTGTGGAAGGGAGATAGAAAATGTTTGTACACTTTTAAGGAGATAAAAGATTTCCCCATGTTTTGGTGTTTCTTAGGGCTTGTTTTGTTTGAGAAATAATTTTTTGTTTTCATTTCTGTTTCAGAAATGATTAGAAATGTGCCATCTCATATTTACTTTCTTTCTGAGGATTTGTATTGGAATTAACCTAGACAGTCAATATACATAGTATGATACAGTACAGATGTGGATAAGGATATTTAAAAAATTCAAAGTACAACACCCTCAACATTTGTTTCCACACACATGCATTATATTTATAAAGAAACATTCAAATTACTGATTACACATCAGTACATAAACATAAAAATTGTCAAGTATATAACTGCAATTTTAAAAATACAGTTATGATTATAGCAAGTAGAGTTACACATCTTTCCTTCACCCATATTTGAATATACTTTTTTGTACTATAAATGTCACAAAATAACAATTTCCATGCCAAAGTTAGAATGCAAAAGAAACTTTTTTAACAATAAACATGCCAATACAAATCTACATCATGAAGTTGTATACTTGATGTATCTTTTAGCTAAAATGGAGCTGTATTTTGTAATAGGATGAAAATATCAGTGAATATGAGATATATCTTCCTGAGGGTTCCCCCTTCACAAAAGATTTCTCCTTTTCTCAAAGAACCAATGCTCAATTTACAATATTAACAAATCTGCATCTCTCCTATCCTTCTACTGTTTATATCAACTAAGCAACCCTTTTTAATATTCCATCTATCATAATAAACTTATATCCTGATTGGCACTGCATTTATTTGTAAAATTAAAAAAAAAAAAGATGTAACAGAAAACATCTTATCCTAATTAGGTTCTTATGTTTTCCAGTTTGCCTTAGCCCATTAATTTGAACTTTTTATATTACCACAAGCTTTTCTTTAAAATAAAAATAAAAATGTTTTATCATAGTTGGACAAAAGAGATGCATTATCTTTTGCACAAATAGGAAATAGAAACCGTCTTCCTGTAATTATGGTGTCATGCTGCTGTGTGCGGACTACAATATTTATATTTTCCACATTCAGACCATAACAAATTAAGAGTTCAAGTTATTTGGAGGGCTTTTGTGTGATACGAAGATGATTTAATCAATGGAGAATAATATTTATGTTTGCTAGCCAGTACAGACATCATTCTTTGAAGGAGACTATAACAAGAAATCAAACCATTTAATTGTATGCTAATTTAACATATCGGGTTGTACAAGATCTCTGTAATTAAGTTTGATGCACATTTAACAGAACCATTTCTTTTTTTTCTCCTTTGATTTCAGGGGATGCAAGGGGCAATGAATCAGATGGGTACTCCAATGCCACAAGGTCCTTATGTGGGCATGAATCAAATGCATTCAGGATCCTTGCCTACGAGTGGAGGGCCACCACTTGGTGGTTTTCCAGGCAACATGCCTAATATGCAAGGCCCATCAAGTGGCAATTATCCTCAAGGTGCTTCATTTAACAGACCTCAAGGTGGCCAAATGCCTTTGATGCAAGGGTATAATCCTTACCAGGTAAGTTAGCATGTTGCTTTCTGAACTACTTGTTACTTCATGCTACTAGGTTTTCCAAAAGTTGAAACTTCTGTTGTTTATGATCCTATTCCTCATGTCTTGTCTTGATAGAGCTATTAAATATAACACATGTCAAACTAAAAATATTTCTCTGTTGCATTATTCTCAACATTAATAGCTTCCATCTCCACACTCACCTTTTCCATTTTTTACTTTCTCTCGGTTTTTTTCACAAATAAGAGATTTTGCTTGATGGATAACTGAGCAGTGGGCATTGGTATATGCATTTGTTTTCTGCTCCACTTGATCATAAAATTTATTCAACATCTGTCAATGAGAAATTTTCCGTTTATCACCATGGTCTTGGCATAACTAAATTAGGTTTGATTTGTGCAATATCTTTGATAGTCAATTAATTAGTTCCACTGGAACATTGGATGGAAAATGTCTGGATATATTGGAGGAACTAGACATATGGTTTGTGTCTGCAACTAGATTAAGACACATGGATTCTATCTGATGAGGCATCACACAGGGCTGTTTCTTCTTAGTGACTTTTTCAGCAATGATACAATTCGAAGTTCGAATTTTAACTTCTAACACTGCTGATGTTTCATTTAGTGCTGTTAGTACTTTAAATTGTAATAAACGTAAATAAAGCCATCTGCCTTCTGAGTTTTGAGACAACTAGGATCCCAATTCATTCTGTCAATAGATATTTTCCTGACCGGGGGAAAGGAATTGTAGTTTAGCTGGAACACGTTTCAGATTCACATTAATAGTAAGAAAACTGAAAATTCTGACATTCGAATCAAAATGCAGAAAAATTCTGAAGGACAAGGGATTGAAGGATGAAAAAAGGTCAATTTCTAAAGAAAGAGAGCACACTTAGCCTTTTGGAATTACTCTTCATTTTTTTTTCTGATTCTCTTGGTGTTTACCTGTTTTGAGATTGTGATTTACTTTCACATGGATTCTCAACTGACTTCACATTGCACCAAATAGAATTTATGTATTTATCCAAACTGTGACATGTATTGTTTAATACATAAATTGGATGAATTTGTTTGATATGTTGTGATGTCAATGGTTACATGATCATACTCCTGTTTTTCATGATCATTAATTAATTGCTGTTTTATTTCCTGTTTTTCTTGATGATGAATAAATTGCTGTTTTATTTCTTGCAGTCTGGTAATCAAACTGGGATGCCTCCAAACGCACAACCCTAGAATAGGAATTTTCTTCCTTTTATTGCTGTAATTTTTATCCATTGTGAGTTCGGTCTTTCTGTGTAATTGATGTTGTGTTCTGCTGCTGAAGTTTCATGTAGAGGAATTTGTATTCTATTTTCTTACTGTTAGTTCTCTCTTCTTACTGTTAATTATTTATACTTTTCCCTTTTGATGTGAATGCTTTGGTATTTTAGTCAAGGTTTACAGTTAATTTATGAAGACGTAGATTACATTCCCAAATTATTAATCACATCTAATTTTTTTATTTATGTAAATTTCTTATGAATTCTACTCTTTAATCTAGTCATATTCAACGGCACTTTTGATCTAACCAAATAAAAATTTTATAATGAACAAAAAGTATACACTCGAGAGTGATATAATTTCTTAATCTACTAAGCAAAAGAAGGCATGCTATTATTTTAAAGTTAATAATTTATAATAAGGTCATGAAATAAATTATATGAGAAACAACCTTCACAAATAAAATTTACTTGTTTAAACATTTAGTTATTAATAAAAAGTGCATTTAAAATCATGTCATAAAATATATAAGTAGTATTTTCTTTGCAACAAATACCAAAAATTGAAGTTAACAATTAATTTAATATTCAATATTTTATTTCCTTCTCTTAGTCCTTGAAAATACATTCCAAAATTTTTCAAAAGCATTTAACCTAATATCACTTTTAGTGTGTACACCTCTGTGGATATTTAATTTTGGTCATGAAATTTTTTAATTATATGTTCGTTTTTTCACGTTTCTAAAACAGTATTTTTTTCTTTATTTTCTTAATAAACATGTTTGTTAATAATGATATAAACTCTATTTCTCAAAAACATGCTTAACAACCTTTAACACTACTTCCAAAACAAAAGGACTAAATGAGTATTCAACTTTTTATTAAAAAGTTAAAGATCGTACAATTATCAATTAGGTTTAATAGATATTTTGGTTACGATATTTGTAAGGTTGATTTAATCGGATTTTTTTTAATTCAGTTTATATTTTATTTAAAAGTATATTCCTTCAATTAAATTAACTATTGTGACAATGAGTGAATTATACAATAGTGAAAGAGAATATCAGTATTATTTCTGTCTGTTATTGTGAAGAACTGAAGTTTAGGCTTAATTGAATCCTTTCATGTCTAAGTATATCCATCTTGTGCATGAGACTTGACATTAATGGGAATTCAATAGCGGGTGGAATGATATGCCCAACAAATGACAAATCTTGCTATGATAAATTCTAACAATGACTCTAATAATACCATGTAAAAAATGGTGTTTAAGCCTAGTTCAACTTTACAAAATCAGCTTGCAAGGTGAGATTTACACCTACTTACATACTGTGAACTGACCTTATCGCTAGTCGATATGAGACTTCCAATACATCCATTCATGCTAAAGTATACTAAAGTATATCTATCTCGTGCGTGAGACTTGACATTAATGGGTGGTCCAATATTAAGTAATATGAGTTTCTCCTTGGATAAACAAGACACAAACCGTTTGACGAAAAAACTGACCGAAATTGAAAATCTCATGCGAATGGGAGGATGGAGGATGCAAATTGATAAACTTGAAAAGGGAATACGAAAGAAACTATGTCACTTGCTTCGCTTGCAAGATAAGTAGTGTTTCACCGATTGAAATACAATATGTCACACACGCTACTCGGCTGAATCGAGATAAGTTTAGTTCATGCCACCCGAATCCTTAGGATAATTGAATGCATCTTCACACCACTCATACGTTTGCAAGATAAGTGAAGAATGCTGTTGAGAAATGGAATTATGCTCCTTTCCACGCCATTCAATAGGCTCCATGACATAAGTGGAGGAGTCACCACTTGAGCCACTTGTTCAAGATAAGACTCAGGCACACATACACAAGAGAATCACTCAACAATATCTCTTCATGTATATTCAAAATTTGTCTTTATAATGAAGGTCAACCCCCTATTTATAGTGGGGGTTCAAATGACCTAAAAAAAGTCCTACTAAACAAGATTTAAACCCTAAATAAAAGAAAACACAAAAATGTGTTTGCACTCACTCGGTCGTGGTTGTTGGGCTGATTTGGAAATCCTTCTCTTCATGCCCCCTTCCCTAGTCATGCCAACATTAGCAAGTGGAACGATATGCCCAATAAATAACAAATCTCGTTAAAATAGGTTTTGATATCATATGAAAAAGTGGACTTTAAGCTTAACTCAACCCTACAAAACCAGCTTGTAAGGTAATGTTTGCATCCACTTATATATTGTGAATTAGTTTTATCTCTAGTCGATATGAAACTTCTAACAACTATTAGCACTTTCGTTCTCATCTTAAAATATTTTACATGTTCTGATTTCCTTTTCCGTAAAGATTGTGTTTTAAAAAAGAGGTTTCATGTTTGTTATAAATGAGTGAAAATTGTTTGCAATGCCCTCAACCGATTAAGAATATGAAAGAAATTGGTGAATAATATTTTAATGATATATTATGCGAGTTTTTCTTTCAACAATTTTGAATATTTATCGATACAATTATAATAAGACATGATATAAAACCTTAAAAGTAATGTGTATCTTATTTTTTAAATGTTAATTAACTTTATTTCATATTAAATATGATATTTAGACTAACATTTATTGAATTGTTTGAAACTATCAAAAATCTTAAATATCTCTATTATATATATTTTTTATACCATCATAACAAAGATACATCATTCAATAAGTTTGTTAATCTATTACTATGCAGTACTATGCAGTACAAGTAGAATATTAAATCTCTTTTCAAATGTAATATTTAAAGGAATAATTATATATTAACAATATTTTTATTTTATAATAATAAAGTTATCATTAATAGTATTATATATCACTTTTTATAATAATGATTATTATTATCACTAATTAGAACTATCATTATTTTCCTTATTTCATAGTATTATATCAATTATAACAATTATATTAATATTTTTAATATTAATAATGCTTATAACTAATATACAATTATTAAAAAAAAAAATCTGTTAGCTTTCCTTAAGTCTTCTGGTTGACTTTTACGGCTGACATACTTTGCTCGAAGGAAGAAGTTTCGGGTCCAACCCCATCCAATAAATGGTTGGGCCACATGACCCGGCCCAAACCCAAACAAAATATTTCAAACTTAACCTACGTCGTACTCCGCCGCCGTCGCCGCCACCATCTGCGAAGGCTTTCCTCAACGTCTACCGTGCTCGGTTCATCCCACCGTAGCAGCGTCACTGTCCGACTACAACACTATCATGTTCCTGCCACAGCTTACAACCGCAAAGTCCTTTTTTCTTTTTTGAGGTTTCTTTCTTGTCTTTTTGAATTCTAGTGTTCGTTATTTCTTTACCCATTTTTCAATTCAAATTATTTCTGTGCCTTGGATTGCTCAGTGAATAAGTATTATTCAAATTTGGGTGTTTCAATTTTTCGCTTGGTTTTGGCTAATGGCTTGTTTTCTTAAGATATTAATGTAATGCAAATATTCTTAGGGTACTGATTTACCTTTCTGTTTAGACTTAGATATTGAATAAGATGCACACCTTGTGTTTGGTTAATGCCCCGACTTAGATAAAGGAGATGAAATGTCATGTGAAAGTTAACAATGTGAAGCTTTGTTTATAAACAATTATAAGCTTTATCTCCATTTACAGATTCCAAACTTACCATCAACTAGTTTAGACACATTCAAAGCTTCTACTAATGTCAGAATGCATTAGAATATTTTACTAACGTATTTAAAAATTCAATTTATTATAAACGTTCTCAAAATAGTTTAATTCTTTCTTATTGGATAATATTTTAATGAGACATTTTACTTCTCAGGGTTTTCAAGAAATGTGAAACACAACTCATAGCAAGAAAACAAATTCAAGAAAACTAAGCGTAGCACCAAAGTATGGTTGTGAAATGAAAATTATGGGCTTCCTAACTGATCATATTGCCAGACATGGTTTTCATTGGGAGTCATAAGCAATTTATTGATAGTGTGTGCACAATTGTGATCAAGGGTAACTGGGGCAATCTGTTGAAGGTGAAGAATGCCTCTGCATTCACTTCTTCTACCATTCACCAGGTACTGTTGCAACTCTCACTCTATGATTATGGGCTCTCTCATTCCTTCCCATTCTTCAAATGGCTCGATTCCATCCCAAATTATAGCCATTCCTTGCAATGTTCATGGGTCATGATTCACATCCTCACCGAACATAAGCATTTCAAAACTGCACAACATATGCTTGAAAAAATTGCGGACAGGGATTTTCTTCCATCATCTTCAGTTTTGAGAACTTTGGTGAGGACTCATGACAACCCTGAAGTCAATTCTCAAGTGTTGAGTTGGCTTGTCATACATTATGCTAAGTCAAAGATGACACATGATGCAATACAAGTTTTTGAGCAGATGAGGTTACATAAAGTCAAACCTCATTTGCATGCTTGCACTGTTCTTTTGAATTCCTTGTTGAAGGACGGGGTTACTCACATGGTGTGGAAAATTTACAGGAGAATGGTTCAAGTTGGGGTTGTTCCCAATATGTACATTTACAATTGTTTATTCCATGCCTGTTCAAAAGCAAGAGATGTGGAAAGGGCAGAACAGTTATTAAATGAGTTGGATTTAAAGGGTATGCTTCCTGATATCTTCACATATAATACTTTGATATCATTATATTGCAAGAAAGGTATGCACTATGAGGCTTTATCTATCCAGAGCAGAATGGAAAGAGAGGGGATAAACCTAGATATTGTTAGTTATAACTCTCTTATTTATGGATTTTGCAAAGAAGGCAGGATGAGAGAAGCTATAAGGATGTTTAGAGAAATAAAAAATGCAACTCCCAATCATGTGACATATACTACATTGATTGATGGTTACTGTAAAACAAATGAACTGGAGGAATCTCTGAAAATTCTGGGGCTGATGGAGTCTAAGGGATTGTACCCTGGAGTTGTAACTTATAATTCAATTTTGCGAAAGCTCTGTCAAGATGGCAGGATAAAGGACGCCAACAAACTCTTGACTGAGATGAGTGAAAGGAAAGTTCAAGCTGACAATATCACTTGTAACACACTTATTAATGCATACTGCAAGATTGGAGATATGAAATCTGCTTTGAAATTTAAGAACAAGATGTTAGAATCTGGACTAAAACCTGATTCATATACATATAAGGCACTGATTCATGGATTCTGCAAGACAAATGAGTTGGAAACTGCAAAGGAGGCAATGTTCAGCATGCTTGATGCTGGATTTACACTCAGTTATTGTACATACACTTGGATTGTAGATTGCTACTGTAAGAAAGACAATATGGATGCTGTTTTAGCACTGCCAAATGAGTTTCTGAGTAGAGGTCTTTGTCTAGATGTTTCAGTATACAGGGCATTGATAAGAAGGTCATGCAAGTTAGAAAGGGTTGAATGTGCTGAAAAGTTATTCAATGAAATGGAAGGAAAGGGTATATCAGGTGACAGTGTTATCTATACCAGTCTTGCATATGCTTATTGGAAAGCAGGGAATGCAAGTGCTTCCATGGGTGTGTTAGAAGAGATGACAAGGAGAAGGTTGATGATCACAGTCAAACTGTATAGATGCTTTATTACTTCTGATGTTAGTGAAAATAAAATGTCACTGATCTTCTGGAATCATGTGGTGGATAGGGGTCTGATGTCGAGAAATTCAATGAATAAAATACAGCAAATGTTGATATGAAGGAACCCTCACATCTAGAGTATTCTTCATAGACCTGTTTGAGGGGCAATGCATTACTTCTGCTTGTTAATGTCTTCATGTTTTCACTTTTCATTGGAATTTGGAAACCACTGAGATTTGGGAAAATATGATGCAGGCCAACCTCTTTGCAACCTTGCATGTTAACCGTCATAAACTATCTTGTTTTAGAGTCCATTTATGCATCATGTTCATAACAGATACAACTCTTTATGGACCGGGAACAGTCACTGCTGTTTTTTTTCTAAAAGGTTATATCACAGAAGAACATCATTTTCAGCTTATTAGGAGGAAGCACATATCCTTCAAATATATGGGATTAGGCCATCATGATTAAGCTGGAGCTTGAGCAGGTATTTTGTGTTGATTTGGATTATCGTGGGACTAAAGTTTTTTCTTGCTATGATAATGCATGTCGTATATAATTTATGTATTTCTTTTAATGATAGCTTATCTTATGAACTGCAATATTGATAGTTTCCTTCTCTGTTTCTTACGGTTGAAGTGGGGTTGGGCGAGGCAGGAGAAAGGTACAACAAAGACAAATCTAGCAAAAAGAAAAAGACATTAGAATAGCTTGCACTCTATGAACATATCTAGTGAAAGGTCCAAGTTTAGATATTTCCCTTTTAAAGTCTTGAGTGCTCCACTCCAAACAAACAAACCAAAATCTTCACAGATATGATTCTTCCATCCTAGATCACGCCTAAGTAAATTTAAGGAAGAAATTAATCCACGTTTTAAAGGCAATCCTAGGATTTACCTAAATGTTAGAAATCTTACTCCATCTTTAAATGGTTTAATAGTGTCGTACGAATAAGTGTGCTGTTGTTTCTTAGTTGGAGAGCCAGGGACCCATATCAATAGAGTATTTTATGACACTAAAAATCTGCAATAGTTCACTAGTATCAAGTCTCATCATATAAGAAAAGTTTGGCTGGAACTTTTGATTTTCAAAAGAGTCTTTCAAGAAGGATTCTCTTTCCATTTGGATGTGGGGAATTCAGAAGTGCAACATGGGTGCGACTGAAGAAGTCTTACAATCTGATAGAAATGGACAAGGTGAGGACCTCAGGACCATTTAAAGTGGAAGGACCGATGAACATTGGACTCCTCTTAATGGCCTTACTATCGGAGTTGAATTGATTGGAATTGGACAATCATTCGAGAAATTGTGGTTGATAAGCAGTGGTACAAGCAGATCACTCAGCCTCGTGGTGACTGGTGAGCAATAAGATATGACTTGGCTCTTAAGGAAAAAGATAAGCTAAGAACATGGCCTGATACAAGTGACAAATGGTTAAACACTAGCATGTTGGTCAAGATGGGCTTAGTGTCTACACATTGGTAGGTATGTTGCAAGAGAGGTTGGTGCACGCTGGCGTTGAAAATTCAGTAAAGGTTTATACAAAAAAAGTGTGGCTTAAGAAGTGGTGTTGGGCCCACTTATTTTCTGTACAAGAAAATTAAAACAAATCTCCTTAGGTTTTTGGACTGAAGCTGGTAGCATAACACTAGGGAATGAGTAAGAACAGAACTAATGACATACTAGGAACCTGGTTGACTTTAAGTCTAACTTAACCTTACAAAATCAGCTTGTAAGTTGAGATTTGTACTTATTTATATATTGTAAATTGGACTTATTTCTAGTCGATCTAGAACTTCCAACAACCTCTCTTTATGTTTTCACTTCATAATGTTGCTTTGGTTTAAGTCCATTGATTATCAGTTGGCTTCTCTACGTTACTATTGGGGAAAAACTATTGAAAATTACATGCAAACTAAGAGTTAATGAAGGCAATGCTAGATAGCAGATAACAACAGAAGAGCACACTCCCACTTTGTCTGTGATCTTGCAACATCACACGCCGTATTGACAATGACAAATGAAGTTAATGAAATGTTTGTTTGAATGTAATTGTGGCAAACATCAAGCACTTTGTTTTCAATGCACATAGACATTGTTTACATATGTGGACAATATTTATAGATTAGACATTTCCGCAGGTTTACCAACAGGAGTTTCAACGAATTGTGAAGGTTACTGGCTTGAGTGTCATACAATTTTGGATCCTACAATGCTGTGGAACGTGCTTGATCGTCCAAAAATCAAAGAGGTGACACAAACACACGTTCAAAATCAACTCATTGTGCTTTTCAGAATTTCAATTTGAAAGAGTTTGCATCAACAGTATGCCACTTGTTCCCTCGTTCAATGTATCTCAGGGTGTTGCATTATCTACTTGATTGTGATGTAACATATCATGATATAATTGTCAACATTATTTTGAAAACTTTAGTTTGAATATTGTTGCCTATCAGATTCAATGATTACAGTTGTGCAAGTTTGGTGTCATAATATGCATTTTTAATGAAACATTGTTGACAAAAGCAAACAGATATTATTTCTTAAATTTATTTTTGAAATGCTAGAAATCACCTCAGATCAAAGGTGTATCTGTATTGATAAGTAATTTTGTTCTTTTAGCATGTTGTCAGAAACTTAAAGTGTATATTAAAAGCTATTGACAGATATCAACTTTAGATCTAAGATTTTAAAAGATTAGTTTTTGACTTACATACAGGGAATATTTTGGATTCACCCAAAAAAGAAGACATTATAGAGAACCTAAAGCACTATTTCGATAATCATAGTTCTATGTGCTATTTTTTGGGTAAGATTTGTGTTATTTAGTTTTTAATTCTTTTTATTGTTTGTTTAAATATAAAATATTTTATAATATTAACATAAATAATACAATTTTATTTAAGTAATTAATATTAAAGGAACAGGAGATGAAAATGTTTATCAAGATATTGAATATGAAAAAAAAAAACGATAACACTCATAATAAGATTTAAGCTGTAATAATTTTTTTTTTGAGTGATTCTTACAAAGTGATAATGTGTTACACAAAAGTAAAAAAAACTCAAAATGTCATTTTGTTACCAATTTTGTAAAATAATATTGTCTTATGTCTACCGTGTGTTACTACTCGGTTGCAAATCTAACTAATTGGTAAAATAAAACAAATTAATGATATACTATAAAAAATTAGTGATAAAAATTGTTAAATAATGATAATTAAAGGATAAAATTTAAGAAACTTATTCTTTCTTTCTAAACAAATTGAAGCATGAGACTTTATGTTGTATAACTAAAAAAAGAGAATTTGTTATATATTATAAACAAACAACACTATCATTTTGATAAATAAGAAATTCTCTACAACATCACAATTTTTAGCCATCAGTTTAGGATAATAAAATAAAATGTAATTAGGATTACACAATAACATTTAATTACTATGGTCTTTTTAAAAAAATATATTAAATTTTTTATTTTTTATTTTCATTTGTGTTATTTAATTTAATATTTTAATATCATTTATGATTTTTTAGTTCATTGTTTTCATATTTCAATCCTTTAATATTTATATTTAATAGAATACCGACCAAAGATGCAATTCTAGGAACACGAATTATTGCCTAAAAAAAAGGCAAATAATGTTCAACTTATCAATGAAAAAAAAAATACAATGTCCAAATATTCACCATTACAGTTCAAAAGCATGAATACAAGTAAAGTAGTACAAATATTTTTTTAATTAATATGTTGTTATTAAATATTTTGGAATTACTTTCAATATTATACTAATTATTTTGACAAGATCAATATTATACTAATATTTGAGCTATTACAATTTTTTTACAATTTTCAAAAATTATTTTTTGTTCAGAAAAAGGCTATAAGAATTGAAAATTTGTGAAAACTAAACCTATATTTACTGAAAAAGTATTTTATTTGGATAATTAAAATTATTAAAAAACAAAATAATATGTTTTTGGTGGAATTTTTATATTTTTGACCTAGTAACTCTTTGGTATCAAGTAGCTCTATCAAACCTGACTTTCATGTCTTTTTTTTTTACATAAAATTAACTTGACTTTCTTGTTAATACTGAAGCTAATAAAAGTTCTAAACCTAATAATTAAGAGGAAATAGTTTTTATATTAACTAGCTATAGTTCCAAAAATACAGAATATATAAAATTACCTTCTTACAAATCAAATTGGTCTTAGTTCCATTATAATTTTAAAAAAGAAAATGCCTTTTTAAGTATACCAAAATTTAGAATTTTGATTGAAATTTAATAGATTACAAAAAAAAAAGAATTCTCAACAATTGATTAATTTTAATATAAAATAAACTATAATTATCAATTGTATTTCTCTTTCATAATGTTACAATATAAAAGTAACTATTTTAAACAATCCAAATCAATTAAACTATCTTAGAATTATTTTTATCTTATGTTTCCAAATAAACTTAGATTATAATTTTATTGTACTAAAACTATATTTTAATTTTAAAAAATACAGGTAAAATTTCATAAAAAATCACAATTTTAAAAAAATACCATCGCAACGTTTTTTATTGTAATATGGTCTATTGACCCTAAAATACCGTTAAATTATTTCTAGGAATGGTTTTCTTTATTTCCATAATTTGTTCCAGTACCTTTTAGTTAAATGATAAAAATATATTTTTTAAATTTTCAGATTATCTATAACAACGTAACAATATATAAAGAGATTCTCTTTTATGTCCACATCTCATAATACCAATTATATCCTTTACAATATAATTATTTATTAATATTTTAAAAATTAATGGTTATTTTTACTTATTTTCTACAAAATTGTTTATCTTTTTTTATTCATCAACAATTAATTTCTCTATTCATTTCATTTTATTTTTAATAAATATAAATTTATTTTATATATTAACTTAATAACATTATATTTTTATTACCTATTAACATAATATCATTTATATTTAAAAAATGTGTATACACACGTCATGCGCTAGTATATTTAAAATGTATTATAAAAAATGTGTAGAATAAAAATAAAAATTGCATATTCTAGAATCCTCGTTTCTGTATACGTTTTTCCATAGTATGGAATCTTTTAATACATTTGTAATAACATTTTCGTATAAGAACTTTTTTTAATTTTATTTTAGGGTGCTGAAAAAATATTAACTGGTCAAAAATGGAGACTTTGTAATCTTTAAGTTGAATATAATCATTTTAAATATAAACAAAAGAAAATTATTATTTTATCAATCATTATTAATTCTTTTTATAAAAGATATCATTTACTCATTTATACTAATTTATAAGTTCTATGTCTTGATTTTCTAAATTTTAAAATTAACTCACCGTTAATTTTTTTAGTTCTGGATGCAATGTTGTTATATATTCAATGAATGTTATTATATTTATTTATTAAAAATTATAATTTACTTGGTTTAGACCTTTACATATACAAATTGAAAGTTAAGAAATTTAAGAATTAAGGTTTTATTTTAGATTTAGTATTATATGACTTTGATATTATGTTATTTTAATATTACTATTTCGACTATATTTAAATTATTATACTTTGAACTTATGTCTTTATTCAATAATTAGGACAATTTTAAAAACATTGATAAACTAAACTTAATAATTTGACCAAATGGGGAAGAGCTTGAATAGTTCTCATCAGATCTTGTATTATAAATTTATAATCTCATTATTTTAATCAATTTAATGAAACTTTAAATAAGATTAGTAGAATATCCTCTTTGAGTGTAGAAGGAGAGGGAAAATTCCAAACAAAAAAAATTTAAAATAAATCACTATTTTTTAACCAAAATTGAATAAAATTCTATCTCAGAATATTTACATCAATGACTTTTACTGTCTATATCCTTCTTTTTTTTCTGCATAATTGACTCATTTCAAATTTTCAAATCAACTGAGACATAGAAATGAAAATTTTGTAAGCACTACCTACGCTTTATTCATCAATCTGAAACCAATTCTTCTAACTGCTACATCTCAATCTGGTTTTGTTTGGAGAATAAATTTCTTCCATATCCTTTCTCTTGTTCTTCAATGATTCTTCATTTTCTTCTTTACTTTTTGATTTCATCAAATGTGGCTTCAGCTTATTCACATCTGCTTGTTGAACTGGTTTCAGAAAAAATTCTTCTGCTCCTTCTTCCAAACATCTGATACAAAATCATATCACTCAAATTTAGTCACATCAAATCTGAATTTCATAACATTTTTCTGATAAAATTTCCAGTAGTTGAAAGTCCCGCATCAAATAAGATGAAGAACTGGATGATATATAAATTAAAAGAGTTGAAAGTTTCACATCGAGTAAGATGAAGAATTGGATGATATATATAAGTCAAAAAAGAGGTTGTAGGTTCAACTCCCTCACCTATTGATCCTTGATGGCACATTCTCAGAGGACATAATCACAACTGGTATGTTTTTAAGTGATTTAGATTCCTGCAAATCAATCAACTTAATGTTATTTTTTCAAATCATACAGAAGAATGCACATGCTGTGATGGCCATGGCCATGACCAAATTTGATCTCACATTTGTTTGAAAATTTGTCAAGTAATGCAACTCAGATGTCAGAAAAGATTCTTCATTAAAAAAAGAGGAAAATTGTTTGAAAAATTCACATGATTTGATTTTCAGATATGAGATCATATACTTTTAAATAGCTTCCTAAAAGGAAAAAAACATAAATCAAATTCCTAGTGCATGGTTTGACCAATCTCACTGAGTGAAATTGAAGCCAGATTATGCAGAAAAAAGTGACACAAACTTAAGAAATTCTCAGAAAATATATCCATAGAATCATATATATATACCTTGATTTTTCTCAGAAGATCATAACCAGTCATTCCTGGCATACAGTAATCTGTTATAATCAGGTTAACATCTACAACATCCTGCATCAACAATTGAATCAATGATCAATTCAAACTCATTGATAAAACATTTTAGGTCATGCATAATTGGTTACAGAATTTTACCTGATGAATTTCTGATGCAACAGAAGATTCAAAATTCCTCAACTCATCTTCAACCAAACCAAGAAACTTCAAGGCCTTGGTAGCAGAATCAACTGTAGTAACTGTGATTTCAACAAATTTCAAGAACCAAGTATCAGTAATCAAATTCATTACCTTCAGAAAAAGAAAAATGATTGCACAAACATGAATGTTCATATCAGATAAAAAATGCAGATTAAAAGAGAGAAAAAGAAAGTACCATTGAAGGAAGAGGTTTTCAAGAGTCTTTCAATCAACATTCTGTCAATGAGACTGTCATCAACAGCCAGAACATGGAACTGAGTCTCTAAAGCCATAGCCATAACTAATAACAACTCAGAAGAGAATACAAACAGATGAAGAAAAGATACAGAGAAGATGAAGATTAAAGTGTGATGTGTGATGAAGAACAAGAGTGTGAGATTTTAAATGGGAAGCTATCATGATCAAGAAGATACACAATCCTCATAGAAAATCTGACTGTTTGGAAAGCGATATCCCACAGATTTCATTCAGAATCTCAAGGATCTTCTGAGTTTATTTTTGAATTTTTGAATTTTTGAATTTTTGAATTCAGAATGAAGCAAAGGAGGAGGTGCTGAAATTTTACCAAATTTAAAAATTGGACTTGTTCATTATTATTTGGTTTGACCCTTTTGCCAATGATAAACACCTGTTGGAGTGAGTTGGTTTGTTAAATTAATTAATAGTATTAATAATGCTTCTATTCTTATTCCATTTGGCTTTTCATGGTGCCTAAAAGACATTGTTCATAGACATAAAAAATCTCATTTCCATATCCATGCATGTGCATCAACTGTTTAGTGCTTTTCCCTTAACCTCCATTGCTAGGGCTACTCACTTTCCTACTGCCTTGTTTGTCCTTTCACAAATTTTAAAGGACAATTCGGAGTTTTTGAGTAAAACCATATACAATTCTTCAAGGAAAAAACAATCCTCCAAACATGTCTCTTGTTTTTATTTCCTCTTTTACAACTTTTCTTAATTCATATTTTTTACGAATATTTTTACGAAAATATTAAGAGATACAATACGAATAAGACCTGAATCCAACCACATATATAAAAATGATACTACTTTTAACTTAAAATTTTAAAACAATGAATTTACGAATTTTATGGTGGTGTTCAACTTTATTATATCCTTCTAATATACACACTTGAATTTTCAATAATATTATACTTATTTTTCAATGCTTTATTTATCTTAGTCTTTGTATGATTAGGTTAATCCTTGATGGTTCAATAATCCTTATTATAGAAAAATACATATTTTTGTTATAAGGTTACTTTTTTTGAAATGTTTTTTTTACACGTCCAATTGAATATTTTGAATGAAAAAATTTATCCAAAGATTGTAACATTCAATTATAAGCAATATTTTATAGAAGATTTGCAGCTACAAATTAAATTGCAAGTGTGATTCATGTAATGTAATTATGGCTACATTAGTGGCATTTTATTTGTGATTTCTTATAATATCAAGGATTGTGATAAAAAGTAATTTGAAATAGCAATTTGAACTTTGATTAAAATAGTATGTATGTCAATATTGGTGTTATTTGATTTTTTGTTCAGGTATTTCAATTGTGCATATTATTTTTTGAATTTTCAACTGGGAACTTTAGATATCTCAAGGTTCTAATTTGATCCTCCAAATATTCTAAGTTTGTAATGAGATCTCAAATATGCTTTTTTATTCTATTTACCATTTAAAAGTTTTGTTCTAAACTATAATTTTAAAAATAAAAGGCCATTTCAAGATATTGGTTTATGATTTCAGTGGTTGAACTACAACTAAACGATTTCAATAAATAATATAAATAAATATCATTTCTAAATATATCGTAATAAATATGTAAAATTAGTAAAATACAATATATTCAATTAATACTAAAAAATTTGCATACAAAATGAAAAAGTAATATGATATAAACCATATGAAAAAGAGATATAAAATATAAAATTAATATATTATCTATACTTCTATACTAGTTGATTTTTCATTTTGGTGTACACATATTTTTTTACAAGTTTACCTTTTATTAAATAATCATTTACAAATTTTACCATTTAAGTGTTTTTTTTTTAATTTAACTATTTTCTTACATTCAACCTTTTTTTTTACATATAATATTTTTAAACTAAAATAAGTATCTATAACAATATATACCCCTTTTTGTGTCCACATTTCAAAATACCAATTTTACCTTTTAAATATAATATATTAAATTTTTAAAATTTGATCGTTACTTTTACAAGCTTCTTATAAAATCGGTTATCTCCGTTCCTTTTCTTCTTCTTTATTTATTAATGATTATTTTGTCATATGTTCCGATATATTTTACTTTATTTTTAATAAATATAATTTTAGTTTATATATTAACTTAATAACATTACAATATTATCACCTACTAATATAATATCACGTATATTTAAAAAATACATACACACATACGCTAATTATTATATAAAGAGATCCTGGTGTACACCATTTTATTTTTAAACTTATCATTTATTAAGTAACCATTTATTAGTTTTACTCTTTAAGTGACTTTTTTTAAAAATTTAACCATTTTTATTATTCAACCTTTTTTTAAAATAATTTAATCATTTTTAAACTAAATAACTATTTCTAATAAAATATTACATACAAAATAAATAAAAATTATCTACAATAAAATTAAAAAACCTATTTATATTTATTTTAATAAGTATAATTTTATTATTTTTGTTATCGAGAACACACAAATAAGTTTTATAAAAACAATACTAGTTCATACAATAATATCAATTATTTATCTTAAATTTTTAAATATTAAAATTACTTTCTTAATATAAGTTTAATGAAACGATCTTTAACCTGTTTTTGGCCTACTTTAACTATTTCAATAATTCCAACATTTTCTATGACTGAGAAACTAAAACCTTAGTATTACTATAGTTAGAAAGGGAATTATAATGAAGTTGTTAAAATAATAAATTATTAAATTATTGAAATTTAAATTATGTTTATTTGCGTTACGTGGGTCAAAATCAACGTTGTTGTTGTTGTTTTGTTCGAATGTCAATATTGACTTTTCAACCATTCATGGGTTTCCAATTTTTATTCTCTTTCTTGGTGGCCCAATATTATTATTCATATAAAACAAATACATAATTTAAACAAGATAATCGTGGAAGCATATGAGTTATTATTAAATAGTAGCAGATGTTATTGAACAGTTCTCAAATTAAGCATTGAATGAACTAAACTTTTAGTAATATGAAAGTCAAAATCAACTATTGCATTATATTATGTCACATATCCTATTATTTTGTTTGGACTGTTAAATAAAAAAATTAATAACAAAATGATTTTGTCCTTCAAGTTAACTGATATTTAAAATTAGTCTATCTTTAAAAATTTTGACCAATTTAGTCATTCATTTTTTAAAATGCATGAATTTAGTCATTTTAACCAAATTTTGTTAAGTTTATCTGACATTTCAAATGCATATCATGATAGTATTTGAATTGTTTATCCCGTTTGTCATATTTTCGTTTCAATGTTAATTCAAATATAATCATAAAATACATTTAAAATGTCAGATAAACTTAACAAAATTTGGTAAGAATGATTAAATATACGTATTTATAAAGATGAATGACTAAGTTGGTATAAAATTTTGAAAAAGAAACTAATTTCAAAATTCACTGAAACTTGAGAAACAAAAACATATTTAACTCTAGATATTATTTGCAGGAAATAATTGTGAGCTTTTAACAATTTTATTACATCCATGCTAATTATATAAATATTTTACGAATAAAAATTTACAGCAAAACCCTTAGAAATTGTTAATTATTTCTTAGAATCTTCTAAAACGAATTATTATGAAGAGGGAGTATAAAAGTAATAAAGGAAAGTGTAAATAGAAATTCTCAAATATGTAAATGTAACTTTGTGAGGCTGGTGGCCCAATTATCTTGTCTTCTTTCAATGGTAAGAAAATGAGCTGAGTATTCAATCTTCCTTCTTCTTTAAACCAAATATATAATATTTTATTTATATATATTTGTTTTCTGATAAAGGAAATCAAATCAAATACTTTGAGTCCCGACAATTATGCATCTTTTCAATTTTAATAAATACAAACAGAAATAATTTAGTCCATGCAAAATACAAATTAACTCTTTATTTTTAATTTTATTTCAATTTCGAAACTCTCATTTCTAATTGTCTAGATAACTTCATTAAAGAAGTTTGCATAGCATTTGATTGTTATACACAAGTTATTAATGATATACGATTAAGATTAATTAAATTTGATTGTTAGTTTAACACTCATTTACGTATTAGAATTTCACTTAATTAGTATAATGAACCAACCAACATAAAATTTAACACAATATTTTATGCACATATTACCATCTTCAATTTGAGGGTGTTGATAGGGTTTTGTATTTTCAAAATGAAAAGCACAAACCTAAGTCATTATTAGTTATATATTAATTGTAATATAATTTCAAGTTTAAGCTTCTAGTGATGATTTTTCCTTTTTCTTTTTTAATTTTTTTTAAAAGGTTTCAATCTTAGTCATGATTTAGTGATCCTCTTCATCATGGGTTTAAGAATCATCACATGTTATTGGGTTTGGGCCCAATGGTAAATTAATGTATATAGTAACCATTTATGATGGATGGAGCTATAGAAATGGGGATAACTTAATATTGTGATTTTTAATAAATTATATGTAATAGTATAAAAATATATCCGATTCAAGATAGACTTTTCCAATAATATGAGATTTCATATGATAATGAAAAACCAATTTCATAGATATGTACTAAAAATCACTACAATAAAATTTTTGAATAATAATCAACTTTAAGAACAAAATATAATTATTTTTATCAATTTAAATATTAATTTATAAACTAAAAAAATTAATGACTAAAATAATTTTAAAATATTATAATTGATTTTAAAATTAATAATTAAAATAATTTTTATTATGAATTGATTTATTAATTAATCATTATGTCAAAATTTTAGTTACCAAAAAAATTATCTCTAATTATAAAATTGATTTATAAACAAATATTTTATCACTTAAATTTATTATTATTTACATTTTTTTATTGTGAGCAATTACTATATTATTTATAGTCGGTGTCTTGAGTTGGCATGAACATGTAAAACGTGGATTCCATGAATTTCAAGTCATGAATTACCAATATATAAATGAAATGTTATCAATCCCGATATAAAGTCTTACTAAAACAATAAATTTATAGAATTTATTATATAAATATATATATATATATATATATATATATATATATATATATATATATATATATATATATATAAAAA
>Ga0209589_1002074_pt1 | contig 34231 bp, 14 predicted proteins | sample CowpeawhiteBW_FD_187525 | JGI IMG/M metagenome (GOLD analysis project Ga0209589, IMG submission 187525) | Root nodule microbial communities of legume samples collected from California USA - Cow pea white BW (SPAdes) (version 2) | ecosystem: Host-associated > Plants > Roots > Nodule | place: USA...
ATATATATATATATATATATATATATATATATATATATATATATATATATATATATATATATATCACTATCAAGATAAAGTAGTGACTTCAACCAATTAAGAATGTTGGTAGGATAGTTTGCATCACAGACATTAGTTTAATTGCAATGGCTTCTTGATTTAAATGAGGTTACGCAGATACCTCTGTTGTTTGTGTTTCAAAGTAACAAAAAATCTTGTTTGGGTGTTTGGAGTGAAAACTTTAAACACGGTGGATAAGTGATTGTATAAACCTGATTGGCTTATCGCTGAACTCTGGATCACTCGGAAGTCCACGTGCAAAGGACTCCGACCCTCAAGATATTTAGAGTGAGTTTATGAGTAGAAAGTGATTACGAGATTGAATTTACTTCATTACTATAAGTACGTTAAGATATTACATGGATCTCACACTCATCCTTTGTATATTGGACCTTTTTAGGGTCTGCCAAATGATAAAATATACGATTGAATAGGATCACTTGGGATTGTACAGATATTACTTATTTGGGAATGTCTTCTTGCAACTCCATATTTTTTAAATATTCAATTATATCTGTGTTGTAAGTAAAGTTATGGATCGTGGCAGATATTTCAAGTTATATAATTTGTAATATAAATTTATATTTTAGATTATACAATTTATAATATATAATTATATTTCGAACGGTATAATTCGTAATATAATTTTGTATTACGGATAGTATGATCTAGAATGTAAACGAATTATGAAATCAGAAATTTATATTTTACGTCTTTTATGGTAATATTCTCATCTTTTTCTTATATTATTATGATCTTGTTATTTGTTTTAGTTTGCAAATGTTTTATAGGATGGAGGTGGAAGAAAATGATGGGGTACAGGTGGAAGAAGAAGATGGGATGCATATGAAGATGGAGATGGAGGTGGAAGAAGAAAATTGGGTAGAGGTGGAAGAAAAAGGTAGGGTGGAGGAAAAAAAGTAGGGATGGCAAAACGGGCTGGGTTTGGGCCGGTCCGTTAGTCCGTGTTAAAAGGAATGGGTTGGGTTGAAGATTTCAACCCGTCAGCTCGTTTTGGTCTGTCGCATTCAATCCGTCAACTTGATGGGCCAACCCATCCTGACATGTTAGCCCGTTTTAAAAAAATAAAATAAAATAAAAGTAATTAAAAAGATTAATTTTTTATATTATATATTTTAAATGTATAAATATATAATAGTATTGTAATTTAAATCATTAACCACTACCAATTAAGTTTGAATTATTAGTTATAATTGAATAATTTAATATGTAAATTTAATAATTATTTTAACTTATCTAATTAAAAACATTAACTAATCAATTAAAAATTTAAAAAATATTTTATTTGATTAAATATGACTTTAATAATAATTTATATGTATATATAAACAAATTTAAAAGATAAAAAAGTTTGAAAAATTTGAAAACAAATTAAAAAACTTTTAAAAATAAAAATAAAAAACTGGGCGGGTCTGTTCGACCCAACCTGTTAACCCGTCTATACAGGACAAGTTGTGATTATTGGCCTGTTTTGTTTGACGAACCAGTCCAACCCGACTCATTTTTTACGAGTCATACGAACTGGATCAAAATGGGCTGGAGTGGCCCGTTTTGCTACCTCTAAAAAAAAGGTATGGAGGTGCTGTAGGGGAGAAAGGAAGTAGGGAGGACAAATTTAACTTTTTATGGGTTAGAAAAACATGGGGTGCAGGAAGAAATTTTCAAATTATACAACTATGGTATTGGGTTGGGCTCGTTAGGTGTTTCTGCTGACGCAAAAACGACGTCGTAAAAGTGACGAATACTGCTTCACAATTTTGGCAGAGGAGCATACGAACCCTAAAACTAGATGCTCAGATTGAGCTTCTACTTTTGAGACGAGGTCGTTGATTGATATGACCAACAGCTCATCTTCGAAAAAGCACGGTCAAGATCAGCCAGAATTAAGTGGTCCTACCCCCAAATCCCAGCGAACCAAAATGGGCAAATCTGAAGACAACGATAAGAAGGTAACCTTGTTTCGATTCGAATTCGGATAAAACCAGCAACCTCGTTTTCCAAATCGCCATAATAGCGATTTCCCACAAATCCTGCGCTTTTGGGACTGCGTAAAGATTACACCTTGTTTCCGTCATTGATTCAAATTCGAAACTTTGATTTGCAGCTATTATATAGCACTACAAGGATCTTAAAGTCAATGTTCAGAACAGCAAATATGATTTTAGAATATCATACAAAGTGAAAACAAATTCCTCTGTATTTTTTACTAAATAGGTTCTTTGTATTGATCATTATACAAGTATAACCATTTCTGGGTTTTGTGTAGAACCTGGGTAAGAAACTCAAAGATGTGGAAATAAGCGTTCCAATAGTGTATGGGAACATAGCATTTTGGCTTGGGAAAAAGGCTAGCGAGTAAGTATCCTACATTGCCTCTAACTGATCTAATGTTTTGCTTGAAGTCACTAAAATGGATTTTAAAGTTGAGAAAGTCGCCATGTTTGTGTTATGTAAGGTATCAGTCGCATAAATGGACAGTATATGTTCGTGGAGCAACCAATGAGGATCTTGGGGCGGTAATAAAGCGTGTTGTTTTTCAGTTGCATTCTAGTTTCAATAATCCCACCCGTGTTGTGGAGTCACCACCTTTTGAACTCTCAGAGGCAGGATGGGGGGAATTTGAAGTTGCGATCACACTTTATTTTCACAGTGATGTTTGTGACAAGCCTTTGAACTTGTGAGTGGTTGGTTACTGCTTTGGATTTAGTTGCTGGTAGTCTGCTTCCAGGAAAAAAAATATATTATTGAACCTTTTATTGATGCTCCGATTTCTTGGTTCAGTGTAGAGGTTCAAGTATGCTTGAATTTTTTTATGGTATGCAAAATGTCAACTGATTTTCTGGCATGTTTCAATCGTCTACAATTTGCTTATGCTTCTGAAATTCTACAAGAGTGCAGCTCTATTCCCTGCTTAGTTTAGTTAGATAGATTGAGCAATATGGCTGGAGTGCTTCATTATTATCAATGATAAGCTTGGATGACTATATAAATAACATCTATTTTTCTAACTGCAAAGTTTGGTAAGAGTGTGCAGTATATATGGCCCAAGTGCTTGAATATTATCTAATGATATACTAGATGACAATACAACCTCGTATCCTTTGTTACTAGTCATGCAGATTGCAAACCATTTTATGTGAATGCCAAAATAATTTCTGAACCTTGTATTCTATTGAAGAGTGATATATATACAGATATCATCACTTGAAGTTGTATCCAGAGGATGAAAACAGTTCCATGTCCGCAAAGAAGCCTGTTGTTGTAGAGTTTTATGACGAGATAGTTTTCCCTGATCCTTCAGAGGCCTTTTTATCTCGTTTGCAGAGTCATCCAGCTGTGAACTTGCCAAGATTACCTCCTGGGCTTACGTTGCCTCCTCCCGGTATGTTATGTAGCAATTACTCCCTGTTATCTATAGCTTTCCATTTTCCATGCTTGAGTTGAAAGAACTTGGAAATGCAGTACCTGTTGAGGATGCAAGTAAAAGGAGGAAAGGTGATACCAAAGATCATTCTTTAAGTCAATGGTTCACGAATTTCTCAGAAGCAGATGAGCTCTTACAGCTTGCAGCAGCTCGACAGCAGGTATGTATGACAATGTTTTTATCATATTTAAAGTATGTAATATTTATGGATGTCAAATCGATTATCAATTGTTGATGCCTTAATGGTACATTCATGGATTAAAATGAGCCGTGACAGCAAGCAGAAGCCTGCATCTTTACAAAGTAGAAAAGTTTGCATCATACTTGATCTCTTGTATATAGTAAAAAACCCTTAGCAATGTAAATTATAGATGAACCAGATAGTTCTGTATGGAGAAATGTTGTAGGAATAGTATCATGATTTACGATCTTGATGCAAGGTTCATGTTTGATCAAAAAAGGAATATGTATAAGAATTTTTGCAGATTTCTTTTTCTTAAAATTTTCTGTTTTTCAGAACATGTACTTCAGATTCATCCGTCAAGAAACTGTGACTAATGATCTCTGCTTGGGAGTTTATTTTTGTTTGTATGGCCCTTTTTGTGGATTAGTTGAACTCTAAATAACTGTGCCTTTGAAGTATCGGAATAGAATCAAGAAATGTTTTTTCTTAATTTACGTTGTTGTATATGTGTGGTTGTATGGGATTCTGGGTTGTAATTAAATAATTTAATTCAACTAGTAAAGAACACGGAGCCAACCGAGGGGAAGGAGGTGAGGGACAGAAGACAGATACGATGGTCTATATGCTGATTAACATTATTCTAGTTTTATTTAATAGCTATCATGTTCCATCACTCCTACTTGTTCATCAGTTAACGATTTAATTAACACATCCATTATCATCAACATATGTGGGTTCTATATGTTCTAATCATTTTCTATGTGGGGCATATAATGCTGACATTATTCATATTTTCCTTTTAATTTGAGAGCACACTGTGTAGAAGAACTTTATCTTCATCCAAATCACTGGGCTTTGTCAGTGTGTTGAAGTCTGTATTACAATCCTTTTCCTTGTATGCGCTTCATAAGCTGTTGATTGCCTTAGTGTTACTTGTATATCCCCATTTATGGTAGTGAATCACAAGGGGGACCTGAGAAAGGTGTGGTTGAGTCTATTTTTTTTGTTGGTTAATTGTGAGCATGTTTTAACTTTTCTTGTAGATTTTGATTGTTCAATCATCTTAAAGTAGTAAGAAAATTTTGACTAAACTCATTGTGCTTCCAAATTCAGGTTCAAGCACATATTGCTAAACTCAGACGACAGATAAACTTGATAGATGGACAGCATCAGCAGTTTAAATCTTCTTCTGACCAGTAGATGTACAATTAGGGTTTTGGAGGTTTTTTTTGTAATGACTGAGGGAGCAGAAGAATGGGATGGATTGTGTGCTTCTAATCAGCTAGTTGATTCTTCAACTGTATTGTAACTTGTTTCATTTTTGTTTTGTCAACGGTGTTGTAATTTTAGAGTAGTGTAACTCTGCCAATAAACAGAAGCGGCTTAATGTGTATGATTTAACCATAAAAGATTAGAAAGTGTAGTATTTCTCATTTATTATAACGTATATTCAATATACCTATAAAATTTAGATATGTCATCTGAATAAAAAAAATAGATATATCATGTCGACAGCAATTAAAGACAAGCTAAAATAAGCAATTCAATTAAGCATTTGTTAATAAGTTTTTGTCAAATATATTTTTAAACTTGACATGACAGAATCCTACTATTGGGTAATTGATTTGATGGATACCCATTAAATTGTATTTGTGAGAGATAAAGTAATTATATGCTTGATGGCTATATGTGCAGGTAAATTATCTGAAAACTTAGGGATATGTGTAAGCATTGTTACTGTTAATACACACCCAGTGGTGATTTCATACTCGAAGTAGCACACTTGATAAATTTTTAATTTTATGAAAATATGATAAACATTTATGGTTATTCCTGTGATTGATTTATGGAAAGGAAGGCATTAATGTTGCACTAATATATTTATTTAATTAAATTTGTGAATTGGTCTGAGTTTCATGCTCTACTTTATGCAGTTATCACTGAACTAAAATACTTTCCCTGTACTATTCCTAATTATAAGACTCAACTAACTAATTTATCAATATGAAGGAAATAGTTAAATTTAGTTGATAGCAATAAATATAACTCAAATTTACAATCATGTCTTAAAGCTATTGGCAGCAATACCTTTTTTGTGTTAGAGAATAACCTCTTGAAAAATAATTAATACAAGAGAGAGACGTAATGAATCGAGTCTTGTAAAAGATAACAAACATTTATTTTAATTTGAATCTCAAACAAAAACGGGTGAAACAATATATAAAAGCATTTGCAACCTTTTGAAAACTTTGACTTTTAAGCATGTGCATACTTTTAAACAAAATCATGGAGAAGCATTAGGCTTTCAATCATATTTATTCATTAATTTTTCATAGTTATTCAAAGCACAACTAATAACTAAGAATATTTGAGTAGAGAATGGGGAAATTGGACATGAGGACAAGTTCCATGATAGGCTACTGAAACCCTAGTTGTTCTGAACCCAATTTTTTGGAAGGTATAAAAAAAGGTATCCAAATAGGCACATGTTAAAGAGTGAATATAGGTTAGTGGTGGAGGTGTTGAGTAAGTGTGAATGATGAAAATGGTGTAGGTTTGAGTTGTAGGGGGAAATGATTATACAAAATGTTTTGAAATGGTAATGCATTGAAGTGGGTTGAGGAAGGGTAGGGTCCCTTCAAAGGCTGGCATAACATACACACATTTGAGTGGGTTTGGGTGGGTAATGTTGTACCAGTAGACCTTAGGGCTTGCCGTTAATGGGAAAATCCAACTTCCAGCTGTTTTATTTTGGTGGGTTTTGTAGTTCTAAGTGAGGTTCCCACATTCATGTTCTTTTGAGCAGGTACAGTCACCAGACCAAAAATTACCAACTAGGTAGTTTGCAGGTACATTGGTACAACAAAGTAATGCATGTTATTCATAGAAAGGAATGCCCTTTGGTACCTTCGCTGGTACTCATAAGAATACAAGGAAAAAGATTCTTTTGACACCAATAACTACCATTTGATAATTTATTATACGAGTAAAATTATCTCAACAAAAGTAAATTTTTTATCTATAAAGAATAAGATAGAGTGAAAGATAATAAAGAACGATATTTATCGATACTTTAATTTAGATTACGTATTTGTCTGACATATATCTATATATGGTACTTTACCATATTTATCAATGATATATCTAATTTATAAAACAATAATACTTTTGTTATGACAATAATTTATAATTTATTACATTAACAACTTTAATACAAATGATTTTAATTTGGATTCACACAATAACAATCGTATATTTACCATGTTTTTAAGAATTATTGTATAGTAAACAATATGTATATATCACGTATCATATATATTGTTTTCAAAATAAACATGTCTGACATATCGTACATGATACACGTATCATATAAGTGCATCATAGAAGATATTAAATGAAATCAAAAAAAGAAAATTGAATGTCAAAATATCATTCTTTGACAAAAGAAAATTTGATAGTTGGATTCAATTTGGGCTATCAAGTCATCACGTAGCCTTTGCTTGTGTTGTGCCAGCTGTGAGCGACATTTCAATCTATTTTATGCATAAGTAATAAATATTTGTTCTTATTATTATTATTATTATTATTATTATTATTATTATTATTATTATTATTATAAAGTAGAACAAGAATGAACTCAATATTTCCTTAAGATGGACACAAGCTTAGGTTTTTGGATAGGATAAGAGTCTTGAATTAGTAGAAACAAACAAATTTCATCATGGAATTGACTTGTCATTTGCCATGCTTTTTCATAAATGCTTTCTTATTAAAATAAAACATATACATGAATAAACCTACATAAGATTAAGATAATAAAGAAAAAATTTAATGTTTTCTTCATATTTGAATGAGCTCCTACTTTTTTTACCTGCGGAAAGAATACATATTACATATATAATATTATCTTGCTTAAATAAGGGATCTCATCTCACTCTACAAAAAACACCAAACATATAAACCAGTAATATAATTGGGAAATTTATACAAGCGTGCTTTCTTTATAACACATCTTTCTTTAACTTGACATCAAAATATTTGATGGTCGGTCACATAAGAAGAAATATGTGAATTTCATTTTAGTTACGTAAACGTGTGGAGTGCACACAAGAAGAAAGACATGTGTTTGATAGCACTTGTATGAACAAGAGGCCCTTTTGATTATACTTCTTATTTGACCATTTGGTAATGAAAATTTTACCTTCATTATATTTTATCACTCTTTAACCATAATGCTTTCTGATTATTTTTCTTATCATATTAGACCTATCGAATCCGAGTCACTCAGGAGTTTCACTTGGAAAAAAAAGTAATTTTTAAGAATTATTCTTTAAATTTAACTCAATTCTACAAAACACGTATGTAAGGTTAAGTTTGTACTAATCTATATACTATAAATTCATATTATTTATAGTCAATATGAGATTTCTAACACACTTATCACGATAAAGTATATACATCTCAGGATCTATATCACACTTCTCACATTAAGATATATACATCTAAGAGTGGAAAAAGACATTAATGAATAGTCTTATAGTGATCTGATAGTGGGTGGCACAATAAGTTCAACAAACAATAAATCTCGTTAAAATAGGTTTCGGATTACTCTGAGACCATCTTAAAACACAAACTTTAAACCTAACTCGATTCTATAAAACCTGTCTGTAATATACAAAACTAACTTGGAAATTGATTCGAAGAATGTACTATTTCACACAACAATGAGAAGAAGAGTTGGTGTGACAGTAAAGAAGAAGAAAAAAAAGGGTGTTGAGGGTTGAGGTTGGTTGCATTGGAAAGTAAAAAAAATAGAGGTTAGGCATGTGAGTAAAGATGGGCGTTTTCAAGTGGTTGGAATGATCTGAGAAACAGGGCCTTAGCAAGTGGATTTTGGGAGCAAGAGTAACATGGCCTTCATGTGCCAAAGTAAAGGTTAAGTCTCCATCAACTTAAAAGAACATCCCCTTCGTTGATTTGCTCCTCAGAGCACCGCATTTTGGTGAAAATGGTGGGCCTTTCAACTCTCTCTCCCTAATTTTAATTCCATCTCTTTCTCCAATTAATCTCATTCACAGAACATGAACCCTCTGTCCAAGGAATGCGACATCCGTTTATCTGGTTTCCCATCTACACCTTACCTTACACTGTAATACATTTCTCTTTTTCATTTATACTCATTTCATATGCTGCTACAACTGCTACTATTATGGTACGTTCTTCCTTACAAACAAACCGACACAACTATCCAATTTTTCATCTCTTCTTTCTCCACCTTACTTTTTCCATCACATCCATTCCCATCATTCCTCTTTCTCAATTTTCTCTATACCACCAAATCCATAAAATCCCTCGCTTTCCTAAGGTCCAGTTTTACAAGGACATTAACAGATCAAAAGAAAACGTTTTAGTTATATAAATTCAATTATAAGTCTAATTCAACTCCACAAAACCGGCTTTAAGGTGAGATTTGCACCTCACTTATATATTCTGAATTGGCCTTATCTCTATTCGATATGGGATTTCCAACACACCCCCTCACGCCAAGGTATATTCATCTCATACATGGAACAATTAGTGGTCCGATAGCGGTTTGCTAGGATAGCCTTTAACCTAACTCTGATACCATGTTAGAAGTGGGTTTAAAGCCTAACTCAACCCCACAAAACCGGCTTGTAAGGTGAGTTTGCACCTCATTTATATATTGTGAATTCGCCTTATCTCTAGTCGATGTAGAACTTCCAACAGTTGGTTTTGTGAACCTGGATTAGATTTAAAGTTCATTTCCTAATATTTGTATAAGGAACAAAACTCATAAATTCATTGTGTTTTGCATTAGAAGTGACATAAATACATTAAGTGAGTTAGACTCGTGTCTCGTTAATTTTGTATCTTTCCGGTGAATCTTCCACCAAAGGGTGGTGGTAATAATGTTGTGTGGGTATTGGTTTAGGTGGTTGAATGTGTGCTTGTGAATGGATGTTATTGATGTCCTACAAATTAGCATGGGGTTTGGCATTGAGAGAGACAGAAATGGGAGGACAGATGACTAAAATGCCGGACACTACCGTATATGATAAGGGTGACTGAATAATATTATTAATAAGATGAATTTATTAATGTGGGCATGGGAAAGAAAGAAAGGTGAGGTAAAGAAGCAAGGTGGTGCAGGTTAAACCTAAATAGTGGTGCGCATTGAATATAATTTATGTCTTATTACACAAAAATGTTATCTAGTGGTGATGGCTTAGGCAGGGCCACATGGGAAGCCCTGCATTGTTGAGACACTGATTTCTGAGTGCACTAAGCATTGCGTCCAACCATGAACTCTGCTACATCGGATTACATGGTCCAAAGGAATCTAAATGCTACCACATCTCTCTCTGTCACTGGATTGAACATGGAACTATAATGTTGGGATTCATGCCAAATTCTCACTCCCAAACCTTAGTAAATTCACCCCCACTTGCATCATTCACAATCACAATTGAGTTTTCGGTTACTTTTGTTGTTACACATTCAGCCTATCCTTCTATACTCTTTCCTCTAATAAATACCAATGTCTTCGGTGAAAACAACTAACCAACCAACCACGTTGTTGACCATGACAACTGCACCTTCCATCGACAGCTTAGCCTGCTGCTTATGCATCATTTTATCTAAATTAATTAGCTTCTTAATTAATCAGCATAGCAGATAGGGATCAATTAGGCTACTATGCTCCAACCAATATATATATATATATATATATATATATATATGATAATCATTTTTTTCTAGAAATTGGAAGGTGATGAAGCGTCTAGGAAAACAAATTACTCTTATTACAACATTACATTTTTTTTTCTATATGTGGAACGGATATTCACACGGACATGACACAGACACGGGACATGAACACTTTGAAGGATATAGTTTATAGAACGTGGGACGTGAAAACATGAATCTATATATATAAGATCATTATAAATGATTTAATTTAACAATCAATATTTATAGAGTTAAAATTGTCCATAAACAAGATTAATCAAATATAACAATCTAAACATATTGTTACCTAATATGAAAATGAATCTAATTCATTTATCTAATATCCCAAGGTGAAAAATAGTAATCATATCATATTTATTCTTTATTTTAATAATCATAAGAGCAATTTATGCAATAAATTTACAAGTTAATATTTTTAGAAAATCATCGCATTTATTCTTATTAACATTATACTAGAGTAATGTTAAAATTATGTCAAAGACAAAAAAAAAAAATCTTTTAAATTAGACACTTTACAAATACATATCGTATGAGTGTTATATATGCGTCGGTTCCAATACATGTTAAACACGAAAAAATATTATTTGTAAGGTGTGTCTTAACTTCATATCCTAAATCTCATTTGGTTTAAAGAGAATGTGTTACTCTTATTTAATTTAATTGCTTTCTTTGTGTTATGTTATTTGAAAAAAAAAATTAAGATGAAGTTTTTATTGGTGCGGTAAAATTTGATTAGGTAAATACTAGATTAAGCTATTATCCAAAAATACCTAATCTTTGGTGGTCATGTGAATTGGATGAAATGGGCGACAAAAGGACCAGAGTGTTTAGGCTATATGTTTCGAAATGTTTCAGTAGTTTGCTGTGGCAGGTGTTAGTTACACTTGAACTTGGAGGTAGAGTTATGAAACCGAATCCAAAACCTGTAAAGTACGAATAACAGTGCAACACACACATGGGTTTCTGTTGCATGAGTCACTTATCACTTCTCACTCGTCAGTATCACAACCCGAACAACCAGAATGGCCAAACCATCACCAGGACCAGACTCGTGTCTTCATGATTTCATAGAAACTCTGCATCATTCCATTCAAAAATTCTTCTAAATTCCCTTCACTTTCTCCTTCAATCACACAACATTTACGCTCTAAAATAACGAATTGTGTTTACGATCATTTGCGTCAGTGGAGTTACTAGTTAGCACAGTTAGCAGCACTAAATCAAAATCAAAGTTTTTATGTATACAATCAAAATAAAAAGGGTCTTACATATAAGATGTACCAAATTCCGGGGACTCTATATAAGCCACACGTTCTCTTAACCAGTTCTTCAGTACCTTACGGAATGAAACTATTATATGTTTCTTAAAACTGTGATACACAACTTTCTTTTTCACCAATACTTTTCTATTTTTCTTTTTGTGACCTCAATTATTTATATGTTGTTGATAATTACTCTTTATTAAGAAACCTGGTTTACTACCATTAATGGATCTCCTTTCTTTTCCTAACTAGTAGACGAACATTTTGAGTGTGAATCAAATATCATCATGCAATTTAAAAGTAACCCTCTTTCATGATTGTGAATTCAGGAAGGGTTACAAATATGAGAAGTAATCATAAAACTTTGTGCATAAAAGGGTTATTGAGAGAAAACTGAGATTGAAAGAGTAGAATAGTGTTGTCCAAGGTTCTTGCAAGGTCTAATCCACATGTCCAAGCTGCACTTCTCCTCTGAGGATGTTTCCACACTCTTTCCAACACAGTTGAGATCTTCTAAGTTTATGGATCAAGTTAGCTGCAAAGACACTCAGACACTAAGTCAGTATAACGTAAGAGGTAATACATGCAATAATTAGTATAAAAATCATATATAGCAAATAGTGTCTTTTTTACACTATTTACATGTGTTTTTACCTGAATGAAGCTAAGCTCGGTAGGTGAGACATAATCTATGAGTTTAAGGTATTATAATCTCTTAATTGTTAATTAATTATCTGACTTACATGTATGTGTATTTGGTGCTGACTACATCATTTAGAATATGTTGTATGCAGAATCAAACCAGCAAAGAAGAGAGGTGAATAAGAAGGTTGAAAAGTAGGGAAAGAATTGAAGGAGGAGTAGAGTGAAACTGGGACCATGTTGCCGTGAGGAGGACCAACATAGAACAGTATAGCCAATGGGATTGGCTCCCACCATGTCCTTGCACAAATACACAAACCCCAAAACACCCGTGGTCTGCCCTTTAATTTGCCTCCTACCCCACACTCCCTCCACATCACCCTCTTTTCAACCTCTCCATAAATACCCCCTCATCACCCTTCTTATTTTTCATCATCATCATCAACATCTTCTTCTTCACTCTCTCTTCTCATCTCATTCATCACATCTCAACCACTCAACAACATGGCCATCAGAAAATCAAACAAGCTTCCACAACATGCAGTCTTGAAGCAGATCCTCAAGAGGTGTTCAAGCCTAGGAAAGAAAAACGGGTACGAGGATGATGGCCACCCCGATGATGTCCCAAAAGGCCACTTTGCTGTTTATGTGGGTGAAAACAGAACTAGGTACATTGTGCCAATCTCATTCCTCGCTCACCCTGAGTTCCAATCCCTCCTTCGACAAGCCGAAGAAGAGTTTGGCTTCGATCACGAGATGGGTCTCACCATTCCTTGCGAAGAAGTTGTCTTCAGGTCTCTAACATCCTCGTTGAGATGAAACAGACAATGGACGAGGACGAGGACGAGGTTTATTTTACACTATGGTTCTGACTGAAGAGGATGGCCAAGTTGAAGCACCACTTTTTGCTTCTTTTTTCTCCCTTCGTCATTGCCGTTTTCATTGGCCTCTCTTCTTCATTGGCCTCTCATTCACATTCTTCTTCATTTGCTACTTCTAAATCCATCTCATTCTTTTCTTGTCTTTTTTGTGGGTTTGTCGGAACAACCTGTTATGAAGTCAACTGTGCGACTCTAACTTTGTTTCCATGAAGATTTCATGGTAGAAAAACTGTACAAATGTTTCAAGTTTTCCTCGCAGAGGTTTCTATATAATATACCCTGTGAGAGAAGTTTTATGTCAATGAAAACCACTTCATCATCTATGTTCTACTCTTCCAAGTCACACACAAACCTTCCATTTAATTCAAATTCAAACAACCAAGATCTGCGACATTATTAGTAGTATAAGGATCACAAGTTAGAAAAGAATTCATTGTTGCAGCGAGCAGATTAAAGTATTAAACTCACAATTTTTTAAGAATTTAGTTTTTTTCTGTTGGAAAACTGTGTATTATTCAGAAAAGAAAAAAAAAAGTTAATGGACAGTACCATTGTTGTACGGGTTAACACTGTACGGCTTGGCTTAACTTTTAAACAATCCCAACTTGCTAGAAAATGAAAGAAGGCAATCACATTGTAAGATTTTCTACAGTGATTATTGTGGACATTTTTTATCTTTTTTGTCTCGTATAATGTTTATTATATTTACATTTTTTTTCTTTTTTTTTCATCTCTCTAAATGTCAAGTGGTATAAAAGTGTTAATTCACAATTTTTCTTTCACCTGTATAATTGTACAGGAACCAAAATCATGTCAAGTTTCCTCACTTTTGTAGCCTGTAAATATGTTCTTTTAAACCATGAATAGAGTAAATCATGTCAAGGAAGATGAACTATGATGAAACCTCCCACAATTTCCATTCTTTTCAGTGGAACTTCCAACGTCTATGGCACAATGCTGATGATAAAATTCGAATCTGTAATAATACTGATAATAAAGTTTCTTTGGTTGAGAAAAGAAAAACAGTTGATAAGGTTTAAATGTTGTCTAAGGAGAACGTTCATATTTTAAATGTCTCTGGTAAGTCCAATGAAAGTTGTAACTGACTCACTCAATCTTTAAGCTGAAGTTTGTTTACATTTTGAATATTCATTAAGTTCATCACTTTCAAATGATCATCACAATAAATGATTCCTTATCTTAGAAAAAAAATGAAAGAGTATTTTAGGATTAAAGCAATTGTGTTAATTAATAGTATAAGAAAAACCAGAAAAGAAGTTGGATTGGTGGAAGGACCATGGTTTTAAGCCAATACAAGCAAAGTGGTTGTTAATGATGAAGACAGGGCATAAATGATGGTTGTGGCCATGAGCAGACCTAGACAATAACCCTGCAAGTACTACTACCCTTACAACCCTTTCTCTTTTCCAAAAGCTCATACACTTTTTTACATGCCCTCTCAACTTGACAGAGACCAAAAAACTGCCTAACTGTATTACATTTATTTGATTAATGGCAACACTAATAGCCTCACTTTACACTACTCTAGTCCTTCTCAATTATTTCTTGCACTAATAAAATCACATTATCAACTTTAAGGGTCTAACCGATACAGAAAGTCTCATCATATTTACAACAGTATTACCTTTTATACTGGTGTAAGGGTTTAACCGATACTGAAAATCTCATCATATTTATAACAGTATTACCTTTTATACTGGTGTATAGAACCAATATAATAAATCATTATAAAAAGTGTTTTTTTACTGGTGTTTGCTATTTTCCTATAGGCTTATCTCTCAAATTATCAACATACAAATCTCTTCCACAAAACTTACTAGTTTCACTTTCATTTTTTGTGTTATTCTACAGAATTGAAGTGAAGTTTCACATGTCGACCCAAGAAGTATAAGCAGATTAAGCTCTTGCTGTAAATCACTGTAACCTATGCTTAAGTACTTTAATGCAAAACTTTATTATAACTTAAAGTAAAATTTAAATTTGATTGAACACAACAAGTTTTGCATTTATAACTGCATCTAACTTATGTATGTCTATCAACATACTCAAAAAAAAGGAAGTTTTTTCTACTAACACTAAGACTTGGAGAAAAATTATCTACTGCAAGATCCACCTCAAACAAGCTTTATCTGAACACAAGGCTGAAAAATAAGTTTGAGAGTAGCTGGTTTTCCTTTTGCAGGAGGACCAGCAGAGAAAATAAGAGTGTGTCTGTGCTGAGATGGTCCTCTCTGCATTATTAATGCCTCTTTTTCTCTCTTTTGGTTTCAGCCACAAAACACTTCTGACCACTGACATTCACAACTCCCTCTTGCAAGTTATAACTGCCTTGCTCCATCGCCAACTTGGCAAAACATTCATCATGTGTCTTCTCCTTCCTACATTAATCTAATTCTCAATGTCCCTTTTCAGAAACAAAAATAAATATTAAAAACACAAAATATCTTCTCCCATTACTCTCTTGTCCATGCCTTTCTTTTCTCTCTCCCTAGGTCGTTCACACACCTACACATGAGGGTTTGATTTCTCTGGACCATAAAAGATTCAATATAATTTAAAGAACACAACACAAAGTTCAACTTCAGACAAATATATGCAACTTGGCACTACATCATTTTCTTCATTCTTCATTACGTATCGATTTTGAAGGTATCATGTAGATAGTGAAGTAATAAGAAAAAGAAAAAGAAAAACTCTGCATTATGGTTTGTAACTCAACTTATTCACTAATACGTTTCTGCAAACTCTATTATTCAAACTACATGCAGTTCTATATATCCATTAGTTTCTATCTCCAATAATGCATTTGCACTTTGCCTGTACTTCACAGTTAACTTGTTGATACATCAAATTCCCAATGGAATAATGTAGATATTGTTATCTTTTACTTTACTTGGATATTTGAGATCTACTGTGTCCAATTTTTATGCTGAAAATTTTTCTCTAGAGACTAGAGTGTCCCACCCATGTGTTCTCTCAATTTCGTGGAAGGTTCCCATCTTCAACTATTAAACAGATTGAGATTCAGACCGGTAATATCCAATCAGTGTTACCTTTTTGTTTTCTATTGCCAGTTATGTCTAACATCATGCAATAGGATATATTTGGTTTGTTTTTATCATTATAAAAAACATGTAAAAAGATTATGTACAGTATAAGGGCTCATGAGGGTAGAAAAAAGGTGAAAAAGCTAAACTAAATGGTGAAAAAGAAAAAAGGAAGAACTTTGTGTGGGGAAAAGTTTTATTGAACAATAAATAACACATGTTGAAGCAAAGTCAATGTTTTAATTATGTATAGTATTATGTACACCAAAGTGGACTTACCCTGCATAAGGGCTTGTTTTGTGTACTGGTACACAGTGGTATATAGACCCTGCTGCATGTGCATGTGTATGAAAACATAAATACAAAGCCACAACAATGACCACCCTAAACCCCTAGCTAGGTCTCAGTCCCATAACATCTGAGGAACAGGGAACATTTGTCATTGCATCAAAATATATAACGGTCTAATTTTACTGTAAAAGTGAACTTGTTGGTATCTGATCAAATACAGGTAAGTAACTTCAGAAGCAGTTCAAATATACCCCCCACAACACTGTAGTGGTGAAGTGTTTGATTGTACCAATTTTTTTTCAGTTTTTGTTTAGCATTTTATTTATTGTGATCACTATTGAGGTTGGGCTAAAGACAGTGAAAATGACCCTGAGAAAGAGATGGAATGTGGGGTGTAATGTAAGTATAGAGAAAGCGTGTTGGGCTGCTGAGACAGATTTGAGAAAGATAGCAATGGCACCAATAAAGACGTAGTTTTGCCACCATTTGCGGCATGCCCTGCTATATCATAAATTCTATACTCATTTCGCCTCATCTATATTTATCAATTTAAACAACCAACATAATGTTTAAGTCTAGTTCTAAGTTTCACATCGTATAAATATAATGTTGGGTTTATATATTTCCCTGATACGAGTTATAGTCATGGAGGGGATTGTAGTTCTATATATATGACATTAGACTTTTATATATATATATATATATATATATATATATATATATATATATATATATATAAAGTATTTGACACCACTTTTAACTCAAAATCTTAAGACAATGGTGAGGGTGAGTCTTTTTTTTTCTCCTATGGTATATTTTCTCTCAGGTGTATGTGATTCATTTTTGTTATGGTTATGTGGTCAGTCATTTCAGTAAATTTTTTTTGTTATGGTTATTCCGTCAGTCACTCTGAACCATTTTCTCTGATACCACTGTTGAGTTATGTATTATAGTCATTGAGAAATTATGGTTCTATATATATAAACCTTTATTCTTATATAGTAAATTCAAATATAGAATAAGAAAGAAACTCATCAATCAATTTTCTTAAAGATCAGATATTAATGGATTATCCGATCAGTCCACAACAAATCATACTAAGATAAACTCTAATTTAAGATTCTCAAATCAGGTTAAAAAGTAAACTTTAAGTATAACTCAATCATACAAATCAAGTGAAATTTAAACTCACTTATATATAATCAACATGGATCTCAAACATCTTAACTCGAATGTTTATGGAAAAAGTTGAAAATTAATTATTTTGAAGGTAGCATATCTTATCAAAAAACTAGGGAATATTCCGTTGTTGATGATGCCAAAAATTTCCCATTTGGTTTCAGGTGTTAGTATTATTGTTGAAGAAGAAGAAGGAAGGGACAAAATTGTCTTCTCATATCAAAAGTACGAATCCCATATCGGGTCCAACAGGTTTGGGGAAGTGTAATCTCACCCGCCGTCACCTATCCAAGAAAGAAAAGGGAAAAACTAAAACGCTGATTGTGAATCCACCGAAATGTCGCTGTGATGTAGCGCTAGGAGGTGATCGAAGTTCGCACAGTGATGGACCCCACCTTAATTTGGTAGGTATGAGCTGCACGTGATTAACGCCCCCACAACACAAGGGCATCACCACAAAAAAAAAGAAAAGAAAAAAAAAAAAAAAAACAAAAAAAAAAAAAAGAAAAAAAAAAAAAAAACTCATATTCCTTCCATCACATGATCATACTTCGTTCACGAATCAAACACCAATCATCATATACGTAGAATGCATGAACGACTCTTACAAACCCCAAATGCATTGTGCATGTATTTTTATTGTGTATTATATTCTCCTAAATTTTTTAATGAATATATTATTATAAGTTATAAGAATTAATATTCAGAATGATTGTTTCGTTTAATGAGGTTTATCCGAAGGTCACGCTAGATAGATAGATACATGTTCTTCATTATTTTTCTTCCATTTCTCATTATTCTTTTCATCTCTATCTTCAATCCTTGACTTTGTGTGTGTAATGGAATTTTGTTGTTTTTATCATAGAGCAATTAATCTACTTTGACAGAATTGACAACACTGTTTATTTATCTCTTTGTTAGTTAAAATAAATTTTGTTATAATAATAATAATAATCTCATTTGTATTGTTAATTACCTAAAATAAACCGTTATAATTATTGATAATATGATTTTCCTTTATAATAAATTGAATTTAAGGTCAAATCAAAATCAACCAATAGAAAAATACCCAAATTTTAAATAGTAGGAACATGCCATTTGCAAATGCAGTGGATTAGGTGTGCTTAGGGAATGATAGAGGTTACACGTCTTTTTTATAGATGACATGACCAATCCCTTGTTCCCAAATCAATTTATGACACTTCCTTTCCGAAATAAATTATAATTATATAAATATTAAAATAATAATAATATTTTGATATATTTTTTATTCATTTTTAATCTATTATTTTAATCACCTTTCAATTTTCTATTTTGATTTTTTTAATGGTTTCAATTATCTATTTTGATTTCTTTAGTGGTGTGAGAAGACGATACGAGGATAATTGAAGTGATGGATTAAAAGTGAGTCAAAAAATAATAATCAAAATATCATTATACACCTTAAAAGTAAGGAAAATTATACTATGACTCCTATTTTTTTTACTCTCATCCTTTATTTTTGATGTTGACTTAGTGTAGGTCATTGATTCTCTCAGAAAAAAATATAGTACATTAATTAATGACTCACGTTCAGCCACGTTATAAAATAAAAGATGAAAATCAAAAAATAAAAATAAAGTCATAATATGATTGTCTAAAAGTAAAATATGTGTTTTTTTAAAACTTAATTATGTGTACCTTCCCACCTAAAACTCATTAAAGTGCTTTAGAATTATACGGAAAGAGATAAGGCATGTATGCATGTAGCACAAAACTCTTCCACCAAAACATTTCAGCATCTTTACGAAGACACTCCCATTCCCATGATGTAAATGAGAAACATTGAAATGGGGGAGGGCATGGAAGTGTTTTACTTTTTATATTTAAATTTTGTTGCAGACATAAAATAGATGTATCTTTTAAGAAAAGTTGAATTGTTTAGGGTTTAGCATGTGGGAAATGATAGCATGAGGACCCAAGATGAGGAAAAATGTTGTGAAGAATCCAATAAATGAGAAGACAAGATCCATTGAGGCTGACCCAAGTAATGCTTTTCCTTCCAAACAATAAGTTGGTCTCGGATTGGATCCTTTTAGACCATCATTATTCAAACACTCCAAGTGGGTCCTCTCTTTTACTTTTCTTAGCCCTCAATAATCACTCCTCACAAAACCCTAATCAAAATCATTAACAATTTCATTTTCAAGGACCCTAATTTAACGTTGTAGTAGAAAGTGTACTCGGCTTAACAACAACCACATTTTTGAGATATTATCAGCTTTGGAGTAGTGTGAAGTTCTGTCACGTATTTGTCCTTAAAAGACGCCTTAAAATATGAAGGATGTAAGTGTTGGGTTATATTTTTTCATATATATGGTTTATATATGAGTTATGGCTATGATCATCGAGAGATTGTAGTTCCATATGGTTATATGACATTAGTCTTACACTTATAAGGTATTTGACACCAGTTTTACACCAAAACTTTAAGGCAATAGTGTTATGGGTCTTTATTCTTATATAATGTTTAACTTTGTCTTTTCTATCTAATATGAGATTTTGACTCACACTTGGGTTATTCCCAATAATCTTCCCTCAAGGGTGAGTCCCTTGTTGTTGTTTTTTTTTCTTCATATGATATATTTCCCTTCAGGTGTATAAGTGATCCCTTTTTGGTCGTGGTTATACGGTTAGTCACTTAAGTGACCCATTTTTATTATGGTTATGATTATAGTATTTAAACTATATTTGACCTCGATTCTTAAATGATATAAAACTTATTGGATGTACCGGAAGATGTCCCTTAATTTTTGTTGGGTTACAACCTTGTTTTTCAAACTACCCTCCAATGGAAGTTAACATTCATGATTTTGCTTTAAGGAACAGAATTGCCGTTAATTGATACCACTCCAACGACTTAATATATATGTGTATCTGTGCTTGCACATGCATCACTCTATTCTTTCTAGATTTACAACAGTATATCCACTCAACACAGTCACTACCAAAAAGAAACCCGTGATCCTTTTCATCTTGGAAATTCCACAGTTTTTCTTTTTTCAAAATTTTACTGTTAAAATTAATCAAAAAGAGCATTATATGTACTCATTACTTTCAAGATTTCTCACTTAACCCATTAATTATTATTTTTTAGAGATTTCATGTAAGTTAAAGATAAGAATGCTACTAGTTATACTTCTTATTTCTTATTATTTCGTTTGTTACATGAGAAATATTTTATACTCTTTGTTGAAAAATATGTTTTATAATGACTTTCTTACAGAAAAGAAATTAAATACTTTAAAAATTTAAAGACAAAAAATATATATATTTAATCCTAGAAAAAAAAAGTTAAAAATTCTATTTTTGTTAAAGTTAAGATCAATTTATAGAAGTCTCCTTTTTGTTTTCCGTGGCTAACCTAACTCTGGGTGTGCATGTATAACTTTATGTCAGTAGATTAGATTTATGAGTACTAAAGATTGAATATAATGTTCTGAAAATGTTCACGTACGGATTGACAGAAACAAAGCTGAATTCTTGGTTCGTTGATTGAGGGGGTCAAGTTCAAGAAAAACAATATCATTCAAAACAACAATGATAAAAAAGTGAGTGAGAAAAAGCATCGAGTTATCGACTCCATACCAGACAAAAAGAGAGATAGAAAGATATCATGCATTTGCATCAAATCATGGTGAAATGAACGACTGTGATTTTAGATTTTGATTATTCATTGTCCAATTTATAGAATAAATCCAACTATTACGAGTCCACATTGGGAGTGATTTAACGATTTCATAGTATATGAAAGTGCACGTAAATTTTATCTTATAAGTTAATTTATTGAAATTGATTTTGATTTAAGTTTAATTTTTAAAATAGTATTAAAGTTATGGATTAAAATATATACTAGCGAAACTTGTTATTTATTTAAACCTAACTTAAGTCCCACTTCTAACATTACCTTATAAACTTATTTTGTGAAGTTGAATTAGACTTAAATTTCATTTCTTATCATATTCAAATATACAATCTCTTAAAGATGATGATACTTGACTAGGCCACAACGATACATTATTAATAAACCTAATCACATACAAGAGAAATCTTTATCGTTACAATTGTTTATTTCTTTTTCTTCTTTATGTCATATACATATGATATAACCCATCTTTTCCATTTGCATGTTATCGTGCTTGCTCAATTATTGCAAGTATGAAAATTCTTTTGGATTTAGATGAGGAAGCTCATGTCAAATCATAGAGTTATCTGGTGCATATGAAGATTTAAGACCACATCTTATGAAAGGTTTGGTCCTCACTGTTTCTTTAATCGGGATTAGGAGAAAGTCATCGTTTCGTTATTCAAACACTCATACTATATTATTGGACCAAATTTTTTATTGAGTTTTTTTTTTTCTAAAAGTATTGAAAACACACCGATAGTAATTATTATCTACGAATGTAATTTGAAAAACATAAGAATGGCAAAGAAAAAAACAAAATCCAAATTCTTATTCTCTTAAACAATCTTCAAAATAATTCTCCAACTACAAACAAAATCCTTTCAACTTTAATCATTTCAATATATAACTGTAAAAGGGGCAAATGCATTTAGTTAAAATTAAATAACAATGTTAAAAGAACAGTGAGAAATTGAGATTCTTAATGATATTAAGAACCGTAAGAAAAAAAATAGTGAGAAATTGAGAACTTTAAGAGATTAAAATTCAAAACCATGAGAAATTGACAACTTTGAAAAATTAAAAACCTTGTGAAATTGAAATTTAGAATTTTAAGAGATTGAGAATTATGTAAAATTAAAATTGGGAATCATGAGAATCTTGAGAAATTGAGAAACTTGAGAAATTGATAATCGTTCCCAATTTCTCATAATTCTCAATTTCTCATAGTTCTCAATTTTTCACGGTTCTCAATTTCTAAAGTTTCTCAATTTTTAAAGTTTCTCAATTTCTCAAGGCTCTCAATTTCTCATGATTATCAATTTCTCAAGGTTCACAATTTCTCAAGGTTCTCAAATTCTCAAGGTTGTTCTCAATTTTAATTTTTCAAGGTTCTCAATTTCAATTTCACAAGGTTCTCAATTTCTAAAGGTGCTCAATTTCAATTTCTCACGGTTCTCAATTTCTAAAGGTTCTCAATTTCTAAAGGTGCTCAATTTCAATTTCTCACGGTTCTCAATTTCTAAAGGTTCTTAATTTCTTAATGCTCTCAATTTCTCACGGTTCTCAATTTCTTACGGCTCTCAATTTCTCACGGTTCTTGATTCCTCACGATTCTCAATTTCTCAAGGTTCTCAATTTCTCACGGCTCACAATTGCTCACAGTTCTTAATTTCTCATGGTTCTCAATTTATCACGGTTCCCAACTTTTCACGGTTCTCAATTTCTCACAATTCTCAATTTCTCAAGGTTCTCAAGTTCTCACGGTTCTCAATTTCTCAAGGTTTTCAATTTCCCAAGGTTCTCAATTTCTCAAGGTTCTTACTTTCAATTTCTCAATGTTCTTAATTTTTCACGGTTCTCAATTTCTCATGATTCTAAATTTCTTATGGTTCTCAATTTCTCTTGGATCTCAATTTCTCATGGTTCTCAATTTCTCATGGTTCTCAATTGGTCAAGGTTCTCAATTTCGTAAGGTTCTCAAAGTTATCAATTTCTCAAGGTTCTCAATTTCTGACGGTTCTCAATTTCTCACCGTTCTCGATTTATCACGGTTCTCGATTTCTCACAGTTCTTAATAACTCACGGTTCTCAATTTCTCATAGTTCTAAATTTTTCACGGTTCTCAATATCTTAAGGTTCCCAATTTCTCACAGTTCTCAATATGTCATGGTTCTCAATTTTTCACAATTCTCAATTTCTCACGGTTCTCAATTTCTCAAGGTCCTCAAGGTTATCAACTTCTCAAGGTTCTGAATTTCAATTTCTCAAGGTTCTCAATTTCTCACGGTTTTCGTTTTCTCATAGTTATTAATTTCTTATAGGTCTCAATTTCTTACGGTTCTCAATTTTCATGGTTTTCAATTTCTCACGGTTCCCAATTTTCCATTGTTCTCAATTTCTCATGGCTTTCAATTTCTCAAGGTTCTCAATTTCTTACAATTGTCAATTTCTCATGGTTCCAAATTTCTCAAAGTTTTAAATTTCTCAATGTTCTCATTTTATATTTCACAAGGTTATAAATTTTTCAAGGTTCTCAAGGTTCTCAATTTCTCAAAGTTCTTAATTTCAATTTCTCAACGTTATCAATTTCACACTATTTTTCAATTTCTCATGATTATTAGTTTTTCACGATTCTCTATTTCTCAAAGATCTTAATTGTTCATATTTCACAATTTCTCACGCTTCTCTAGTGTCTCAAGGTTATCAATTTCTCACGGTTCTCGATTTCTCGCGTTGCTCAATTTCTCATGATTCTTAATTTCTCACGATTCTCGATTTTTCACAATTCTCAATTTTTCACAATTCTCAATTTCTCACGATTCCCAATTTTTCATGGTTCTCAATTTCTCACAATTCTCAATTTCTCACAATTCTCAATTTCTCAAGATTATCAATTTCTCACGGTTCTCAATTTCTCAAGGTTTTCAATTTATCAAGTTTCTTCAATTTCTCAAGGTTCTAAATTTCTCACGATTATCAATTTCTCACGGTTCTCAATTTTTCAATATTTTCAATTTTTCACGGTTCTCAATTTCTCAAGGTTCTCAATTTCTTAAAATTTTCAATTTCTCACGATTATCAATTTTTCACAATTCTCAATTTCTCATGGTTTTTAATTCCTCATAATTCTATATTTATCAAAGTTCTCAATTTCTTATAGCTCTCAATTTCTCACGATTTTTAATTTCTCAAGGTTCTCATTTACAATTCCTTAAAGTTCTTGATTTCTATGGATTCTCAACTTTTCCCGTAAATTCTATTCAAAAATTAATTATAAACTTAAAAATACTATTATTTTTTTTCTCGACCTCTAAATATATTTTAATATTATATATATTTAAATATTTTTTAATATAATATTTATTAAGTAAGAAACACCTAAAAAACATTATTCTTGCCCAGACACGGGTTTGAAATTAATATTTTTAACTAAAATCTTTTACATAATGGGTATTTTTATATTCATTCCATTAAGCGTAAAGCTCGCACTATTTTTACTTCTCTACAAATGATGTGAGTCAAACAATTTTCCAAACGCAACTTTATACATGTATGAATCAAATATAGTATTTAATGAAATTAATGGTAGGATTTTCCGAATGAAATTTTAAGCTAGGGATAATCATCAAACCATTAATCGATTAATAATAAGAATCACATACAGAAAGTCTAAAATAATAAGAGTCAATCATGATTGTTTTAAAAAGTTAAAACTTATTCCACAAATATATTTTATTTGTGGCTATGTCATCGTGGCTTTTCCTTTTAATTTATGCTTCATATTAATTTGAATTATCATGAATTTGAATAGTAGTTAATATCAATAAATGAATTTTTAATATATTTTTCATTTATATATTTAACCTCCTCCAATGAAAAATCATTGAGTCCACTCCTAGATAATGAAATAAATGTCAAATTTCCAGCTTGAAAGTGAAGGAATGACAATTGAGAGTCTTCCAAAAGTGCAAAGCACAAACATAGGTTGACAATTCTTAGTCCTAAAATTCCACTATGAAGAGACATGATTATTAGTTGTATTTCTAATTATATCTTTATCTTTATTATTTTAAATTATTATATATGCATGTATTATATTGTAACTTTTTATTTTAAAAAAAGAAAAATGAAGTCAACTATGCATGTCCTATCCACGTAACAATCTTTAAAGTTCTAAATTTGTCATGTACAAATGCTGGCAATAATGACCTCTTAAATAAATCTTATCATGTAATCAGGTTGGCAATAATAATTATAATAATAATAATAATAATAATAATAACAATAAAATCTAAAAACTATTTGCTCACATAAAATATCTAAAATACTATTTATATCAATGCTACACATGTCAATTATTAGGTTTATATGAAACAAAATTACTGATTTTTAAGCAATTACAATATTTAATCAAATTATTTGTGGTAGGAATTTCTAAACATTGAGTTATTATTATATAACCAATAACTCAACATCAGTATATATCATGGTCAGAGAGCGTAAGAAAAAAATAAAGAGTTAATTATCAGTGGCCGATTATAATAAATAATTTAGAGTAATATAATATTTTCAAACTAAAGATAGTTTAATATTTAATCTTCATACAAACTGATAACACTGACATCTGTGTTTTTTCTATCGACGAAAGAAGAAATATTGCAAGCAGTAATCTGACAATAAATTTTAAATTTTATTACATACATGTATATTTTCATATTTTATTTTGTCATTTTAATTTACGTAGTTTATTTCAATACTCATTTTTTTCTTTTAATTTAAGCTTTATATTATTTTGAATCATTATAAATTTTTTAAATACTATTTAAATCCAATATAATAATTTCTAATATATTTTTCATCTTATATATTTTGAACCTTCTGAAATGAAAATTACTACCTACACCCCTAGATAGTTCATGTGGATGTAAATCTGCAATAAAATAAATGGTGGCAAGGCAGAAAATTGAGAGCCTTCCAAAGTGCAAAGCATAATTTTAAAATTTTAAAGCATGAGAGATGTTATAAAGTTATATTTATTAGTTATATTTATATATTCATTTAAATTTTAAAATAACATTAATTCTCATTTAAAGTATATCTTTACATTTATACACTTATTTAATCTTTAAATTAGTTAATACATTTGTTATACTTTAATTTTTTTCTTATATTTTAAAGTCAACACACACAAAAACGAAAGAAGTCAACAATGCTATGAAGCTTATGTCCTTTTAAGGCTCCAAAATTTCCATAGACATCATATAATACCGACCAGAAAGACCTCCTAAGTTCTAACATGTAATCATGGTTTCCATTAACAATAATAATAAAAAGTCAACAAAATTATATTAACTTCGAACTTAAGGAATTTTTGTAATTGGAATTGTGAACTATCTTCAAATTTCATTTTACAAAGTTTTCATATGCCATCATGTTTTTGTTACATTATTTTCTCAAACTTCTATCTCACTCTAACAACAAAGAGTGAAAAATGCAAGAATCACTTTGTTACGTATTAAATAAATATCATAGTCATGTGTTGCAAGAATAATGAATATAATGTGTAATATATATTATATTGTAACAATAATTATAAGTAGCTTTATAGTTACATAATCTTCTTCAACTGCTTTTAACTTGAGAAATTTGGCAACTGTCCTAATTTTTATAAGGGTGTCCTAATTTTTATAATTATAAGGGTGTGTTTGGTTTAGTGTTGAAATTTTTTTTATCTTTTAATTGATTGTGAAAATCAAACACTGGTTCTGCGTTAAAAAATTAATTTTATTCAATTCTACGTTAATTTAACACATAACCTAACGCATGAAAAAAGTTTTTAAAAGTTAACTAATATTTTAATATGATTATGAAAAACCCAACCAGAAACTAAATATTTTGCTTGGTACATTCAAAAACCAAGACAACAATAGGTCTCGTATATTTAAAGATTGGATTAGATTTTTTTTCTTATTTTTCTAATAAGGGATTTATTTCTGCTTTTGAAGGAATTGACTTTTTATATTTTTTTTTAAGATTACTTCATTCAAATCCATGTGTACTGAACTAAAATTAATCAAAAAGAAGGATCAAAACGGAATACACACCTTTTCTAAAATTGATAGTAATTTGCATATTTTAATAAATACAAATTACAATACAATTAGCAGATAATATTTCACCTATTACATCCTAGTCTTTCAACGAATAAAATAATAATAATAATCATACAGACTTACTCTCTTATCATCGTTTAATCTCTCTAATAACTAAAAAAACTCACCAAAAATTATTAATTAGAATAAAAATTACAAACCCCAAAAAAAGAGTTGTTAGTGACGAATGAATATTGTATTTTCAGAACCGAGTCAACTCAGCAGATCAGTTCATCACGGAGCAACGGCCACGATTCAGAGTTCCCACTCGACACACCCACGTGGCACCGTCTCCTTAAATCCTCGAGCGTGCACAATCCAGGTACGGGTCGGTCCACGACCCGGAGAAGCTCTTCGAAGAGAGACTCGTCACAAGGAATAGCGAGAGGACCGTGGTTGCAGAAACCGTATTCCTCTTCCGCTTTCGCGAGAAGCGTCTTGAAGATCGGATGATTGAGGTAGGTGGCGCGCACGATGAACCTCCTCCGGCTGGGCCCCACGCACACCGCCACGTGTCCCGCCGGAACGTCCGACGCCGCCAGCCGCGCCTTCCTCCGCCACCGGAGAAGCATTTGCCGCACGCGCACAATGCGCCGGATTTTGCTGCAGTTCCCGGTCGTCGACGGCGACATTCTCTAACAGTCTGAAGAAAGAACAAATAAACAGAACGGAACGGAGCGTAACGGAGTTTGAGTTCGTTTTGCTTTGGAATTTGGATTTTGAAAGTTTGAAGAGTTGCGTTGAGTAGGTAGGTGGAGTGGAAGATGTGAAGGAGCGCGTGGGGTATATATGGTTTGGGCAATTCGAAATGCCAATAAAGTTTGAGATAATTACGAGATTGTGCCTGTTGCCTCCGTCGCAGTCAAGCCCATGTGGAACCCAGTGGGGTGAGTCATGTGGGCTTGGCCTAAGCCCACTAGCCCTGCTTTCTTATCTTGCATTGCAATTTTTCTATGCATTGTACTAGGTCTCCTTTTAGAAAGCTAAAACTATATCTCCACTTTTTATCCCTAACACCACCTTTTTCTCTTCTCATCAACCTTTTATTTTAATCTCATACCTTTTTTTGTCCAAATCAATTTTTAATTCGGTCACTTCAAACAATTTTGGAAACTAAGATTTTTAAAAATATATATATATATATATGTAATGTTGAAGTTTAAAAAGTATTGTACCTATCTAGAGACTAATAATCAAATAATAATGAAAATTATTTTTTGAGTTGTCTTGTTTTAGTGGGGTTCAAGTCACTATGTTAAAAGTGAAGCTGAGTGTGATGAGATGAGTCGGAGCTGAGCGATGCTTCAAAAGACAATGCAACTGTTGTGGAGATTTTTTTTAAGAGCTGTTGTCAACATAATTCATGGCACTTTGGATCCATGTTTAATAAGAGTTGAATTCATGTTTAATACATAAAATAAGAGAAAAGAGATCAATCCCATGATACACTATACACATTCCAAAGTTGTAGTTTTTAAATTTTGATAGAAAATGAAATCCGTCTTTTATACAATATTTTGATTTTCAAATTTAAAAAATAATTAATATAATTATTTTAATCAACAAAATCATATCTTTATTACATGTTATATAGTATTTTCGATTGATAATTGAGTTGAAACGTGTTAAACAGGATAAAAGAAATGGTTAAATATGTTTTTGGTCTCTCAAATTTTAGTGAATTTTGGAATTAGTCCATCTTCGAAACTTTATTCGAAACTTTATACCAATTTAGTCATTCATCTTTAGAAATGCGTAGATTTAGTCTTTCTTACTAAATTTTAAGTTTATTTGACATTTTAAACGCATTTTATGATAATATTTGAGTTAACATTGAAGCGAAAATGTGTTAAACAGTGTAAACAATTCAAATACTACCATGAAATGCACTTGGAACATTGGATAAACATAACAAAATATGGTTAAAAAGACTAAATTCACGCATTTTAAAAAATGAAGGATTAGATTGGTCAACAGTTTTAAAGAGTGATTAATTCCAAATTTTAGTGAAACTTGAGAGACCAAAAACACATTTAATCCTAAAAAAAATTCAAACATCAATTTAAAATGTCAGTTAACAAGTCAAAATAATTTAACGAATTAAATTAAGATTTTATCTATTAATTTCTAAAATTTGAAAATCAAATTTTGAGAATTTTAAGTCAAAAACAAGTTCCAATTTATCTGATGTTTCTTTAATGAAAAAAATCGCAGAAACTAGATATTGTGAATCAAAATGTCTTTTTTTTTTTTTTTTTTTTTGAGTTGGAATAACAAGTAAGAACAATTAAGGCTTAACTTTGTTTGTAGTTTAAGTTACTGAACATGCTCACGTTACATGTGCTTTGCCTTAATTAATTATTATGTTTCCTCATGTCTAACATCGAGATTATGGGAACTCAAAACCTGATCTTTGTCTTCTAACTGCATTAGATCCCAACTACATAATCCTGTTGCAAAGTTTGCAGCTTTCATTATCCTACGAATTAGTCATATATTTTACTCATAATGTTGTCCATTACCAATCAAGGGCACAAAAATGGAAGTGAATGCGAATCGTTATGATTAGATTAATAGTGATAGAAACACAGTGCCTCTGGCTTTTGTGGACATCGACCAACAAGAAAACTCATTTCTCTTTGAATTGATAAATTATTTGCTTTTAGAAACCATGATTTTGATTCCAAATGGTTTAAAGTGTAATTAACAAAATAATTTAATTAACTACTCATGAAACATGAAATGGAGAGATGAAAAGAAGAATGAAAAGAAGACAAAGGCGATGAGATTCGGCGATAGCAGTGAGGTCAAATCAAATCAAATTAATAGTTAATTGCTTATTAGTAACATTAACAAAGGATTTTGAAGAAAGAGACAAACATTAGGGGACAAAATCAACTGCGATTCACTTTGTAATGTTCCATTTTCTTAATCCCATGATTTTCCTGTCCCCAGAATCGTTTTAACATAGTAATCCTGATTAGAACACCGGCATGACTGAATATTTTCGAATATATGCTGCCTCATGCATTAAAAATAAACAGAAAAAAGAAAGGAGGAAACAGTGGAGAGAGAACGTTAACGTTTTGCAATTTTTTTACTAGCGTCACCACTCTAATGTCACACGATCCAAATTCTTCGGGTTTTTTTTTTCATCAATTGTGTGATTTCTTTTTAAAAACACATCTTACTATTATTATTTTGTTAGTTGGGAACAATCAGTAGTTACTGGTAAAGAATAGTTGAACAAACATTAAATAAAAAGATATACTTCGTTATCATTTCATAATTATTATTTTAACGATAATAAAAATAATATTATTCTCATTACAATTATATTATTATTATTATAATATTATTGTAATTAAAATTACTGTGTTATTGCAAGATTGAAGTTCAAAGTTATTATAATAATTATAATAATAAAACTAAAACAGTATTTTGAGCGATAAGTTCAATTTAATTTACATAATTATTGTAAATTTGATTTTTCTACTTTTCTATTTCTTTTAAAAGTTAACATACAAAGTTTCAAACTACACCAATTAAGTAAAAGAAGGAATTCTTCCTCAATTTCTTTATTTTTTTTTTACCTTGTAAATATTTTGAATTAAATTCGGCATGTCAGCCAATTATGGTAGGAGAAAACTCAGACATCTACAAGTTCGTCTGTTGTTGACTACATTAACTTCTCACCAAAACCAAATCATGGGCCTCTTAATAATGACAAATATGAATCACGGGCCTGGCTTAACTAAACTAAAAAAAAAAATAAAGAGTCCCTTATTCTGGTTCCTCCTGCTCTTACTGGAAAGTAGTGTTATTTCTTCGAGATGGAAAATATAGTTTGAGGCTTTGAGAATTATTCATTAAGTTGATGATAAAGACCAAGAGAAAATTCATATATAGAAGATTCTTTACTTTAATATTCGAGTGATTACAAAAATTATGGAACATTTAACTATTAAATGAGAGAATTAAGTGAGGATTTCATACAAAAATAATTTCTATCTTCAAACTTTCTAGTATTAATAAGGCCTAAATAAATGTATATTGTCCTCTTTTGAGTTTAAAACTTCATCACGATTTTGACATTAACTAAACGTTTCAAACGATTTAGAGAAAAATGTGTATTCCAATTGTTAATAACCTCGAGTTTTAAAGAAATATAAGACTATTGATGTACCTGAACAAGTTATGTAAAAAACGAATAAACGTTTATATTGAAATCACTACAAGAATTCGTCTTCTAAATCTTATGAAGAATCATCTTCGTTTTTAAAATTAATTTTTCATTCTCCCTAATTGATTTAGGACTAAAAAAACAATTTAAAATATAATTTCGGATATGACAATCAATACATAAACAAACTAATTAACTAGAACAAAAAAATATATATATGATAATAAATGGCTTCTGGATATTTGTAAGCATGCACCAACCGAATATATGATAACCCCATCCTACCCTACTCTTGTACTCAAACGTATAACAAAATAATACAAATATCTTAACAAATTGGGTATTGCCTAAACAAACCAATTCCAAAGTCAAATTTGATATCACCAATGGAAGATTAAACACATATTCGGTGTTTTATAATTGCTTAAACTGAAACTCTCAATCGTTCCCGCTATACACCACCATTGGAGAAGAAAGGAGAAGCTCTTACACATAAAAGAGATTGAGGCAGCATTGTATTTTTAAAAATTAGGGGCTGCATGGGAGATCACGAGGGTGAAGGAAGAATGAGCATAAAAAAGAGCAGGCATTTCATGCAGCTGAGTAATATATAGAGCTTAGCAGAAGTGTGTGATAGACTCTTACATAATATAAGTAATTCTGTACTTAAGGTATACCCATCAAGCATATTAAATCTAGACAATATTTAGTGAAGAAATAAAATCTCATTCGAAACTTTGCAGGACTGAATTCCTTGTGCAATACGTAGAAATGATGAGATAATCCATTCAGTTACCTTTCATTCAGAGTTAAGGAGATTGTGAAGGAATCTAACTAACAATACGATTTTATTGCTACTCGCCGGAAATTTATTTGAGGAATCCACAAATTCACACCCATAGTGAATAAAACAACAGCACTTAGAATTTTAACTTCTAAACCACACAAATATTGGTCAAGCCCGAAGACTTCGGGTTGGATTAGCTCGAGAACAAATGTGGAGAAAGATAACGGCAATGCAAACCACAATTAATAAAGCACGTGGATCAAATCAAACTACTTTGTAAATAAATATACTAGTGCGTTAGCCACCTAAATAAAAGTAGAACGTTTCACATAAGACAGCTATAACTTAACGTTCCAGCAGACCACAGAAACTATTGACTCGAACTTGAACACAAGATCATAATCGGAATTAGATGAACTATTTTACTCTTTCAACTGTATAAATTATAGAAACATACGATGTAACTACAATACCAAACATGATATGATTTAATGTGTGATACATTCCAAAAACAGATAGCGTAATGGAAGAATACACTTTAAACTTCCATACACAGCACATGAAAAACAATGAGCGACTTAATTTAAGAATAAATTGCAAAAATTTTCAAAATGCATAACTATTAAGCAAATAAGACATGGTAAGCATTTAGCAATCTTGCAATATAAACATGTAAAAAAAGGCATCGTATTTATTAACAAAGCAAAAATCTTGAATATTTTTATAATGCACTAAACTCAATGCTTCAATATTGTCCAAAACTTAAACCAGAAAAAAAATGGAAGAAGACATGGTACAGTTTCTTGTCATGAATTATTTCAGTTATCTACTCCATCCTCAGAAACATAACGGCCAAGGGATCTCTCTCCTTTTCAGTGATGAGCCTTCTCCTGAGCTTTTTTATGAGACTTGGCTTTTGCCTGAAAGTAAAACAAACATGACTAAAGACCACTGCCGACAAAGAAGTTCTACAGAGCACAGTGTAATCATAACACGTAGATGTCGGAACAAGATAAAGCATCCCAAATTAAACAAATAACATGTAAAAAAATGGGCAGCATTCAGCGAATAGAATACAGTAGAAATACAACGCAAGGCACAAAACAATGCATGCCATTGAAATTGCACAAATATTACAAAATTATATAACAAAACAATAACAAATTTCAACAATTAAGAATATAAAGCCTTTTCGAAACATGGGGAGACTATTCACAATTTATCAATATCCTACACCAAAACATCAGCAAGCCACCCAACAAATTGATTCAGTAAAAGGACTAAATTTAAGTTAAGGCTGTAGATCTGGACTGAAATCAGAACTAGACACGAAAGGATCGGCAAGCCGGGGCTTTGATTAATCAAATCAACAACAACAAATCTGTAATCTTCATTCCAAAAACTTAAAATCACTTAAACAATAAAGTGTCTAAAATAACATAAAAAAACTGATTGACCCCACTGAACACGAACGCAGTGTTTAAAATCAACATGTGAACGGCAATCCAGAATTTCAGATCAACCTAGATTCATAAATATTTTTAATGTAAATCCAATCAATGTTTTTTTCTGGATCGCCGAATTTAAGTTTCAGAAATGCATACCAACCTCACTAAAAGAGGAGTCAATTATCGAATGAATTTAAAAAAAAAAAAAAAA
>Ga0209589_1002076_pt1 | contig 34216 bp, 20 predicted proteins | sample CowpeawhiteBW_FD_187525 | JGI IMG/M metagenome (GOLD analysis project Ga0209589, IMG submission 187525) | Root nodule microbial communities of legume samples collected from California USA - Cow pea white BW (SPAdes) (version 2) | ecosystem: Host-associated > Plants > Roots > Nodule | place: USA...
TTTTTTTTTTTTTTTTTTTTTTTTCTCTCTTTTTCTTTTTTTTTTTTTTATATATATATATATATATATATATATATATATATATATATATATATAATATATCTAGTTTTGTTTTTTATTTTATTTATTTATTTTATTTCTGGTTTTCTAAAAATTAAATTATTTGATTTTTAATTGATTGAGACTAGTTTATAATGTCTGGAAGTGAAACCGGCAAGATGATGTTGGAGATGATAAAAGTAGAGGATTGGGGAAAAATGTTGAAGTTATTTATGTTTTTTTATTCATATTAACTTATGTGTTTGTTGAAATTTGAACTTATATAACGATCATGTTTGTTAAATTAAGTTATTTTACAATTATTGAACTATTATTTATTATTTGCATTAATTGTGGTGATTAAATTCTGAACTGGTATGGTATTGTATGCAATTTTTCATATGAAGTAGGAGTGTAATAGACTCTTACGAGTCGAGTCTACGAAGCTCTCACGAGTCTACGTAGACTCTCGAGTCTATCGAGTCTGATAACCTTACATGCATTGACTCATATCCATAGATGATCTATAAACAAAATTATAGCAGCATAGGATGATCTATAGAGATTGAATTGCCAACTTTCCCCTAAACTTTACTGATTTAACTATTCTCTCCTTCCCTCCCCTATTTAAATATAGTTTCAACTTCATATTATCCTTTATGTTAACTGAATAATCTGATAATTTGATTTTTAAACACAAGAATATCAATTCTCATGTTATCCGAGAGATTCTGGTTCGTGAGAAGTATTTTAAACATATAAATCAAACTTGATTGCAATCATAAACGAATTGGGTTGGGGAATATAAATGCATTGGAATTGAATATATTAAGTGTTATGTCAATGATTAAAAAGTTAAGATTAAATAAGCAAATATAAATATAAATAAGATCAGTGAATAGATATTATTCAAACTCTAAAATGCCCAATTAAGAAATAAAATCAGAACCACACAGACAAAATGACACCACAGAAAAATTAATATTACATATGAACCCAACAAGCACACAACAAAATATTAATCCGTAATTCCCAATAACAGTACAGTAGCTTTTTTTATTTTAAAAAAAAAAGAGACGGAATTTCAAATCCTAAATATTGATATACACAACTTCCTCACCCAAATTAAATTGTATCAAAATAGAGGAATCCATAGGTTAATATACAGCGTATCACAGTTAAAAGGCGAACAGACCATTGCAAAAGGTAAGGGAACTAAGATGAAGAGGGGAAGAGAATTGAAAGCGATAAAGGGAAGGAAGGAAAATGACAACCTGGGAGAGTCAGATTAAAACCTTAGCTATCACTAAGGTTCAGAGAGTATAACCTTCGACCAATTCAAGTATATTGTGCCACTTCCAAGCTACTCCGAGTCCCCTGAAACCAAACAAAATAAAAAAATGTTTGATACCACAAAAAACAAAAAGAGAGTATTTTCATCATGGTCAAAGCTTTCTAATTGGGGTTCAGTGACGAGTGTCACGAGGGTTTTATCTTGCGAGGGTTACAAAAGGCTTCAGGTTTGTTCAATAACCCTTCGTTCCAGTCGCTCTTCAACCTTGCATTTAAACACCAAGGCGTTGGCAACAAGATTAGAGGGAAGGTTAAGCAAGAACCGGTTCAATTTTCGCTACAACAAACCAGGGTTCAAATTAACTGAACTTGAACACAAAACAATGGTATAGAAACTCGAACACTCACAAATCACGCTGAGCAAAGAAAAACGGAACACCAACGGCGCAGCAGAGATTAAGGGTTCGAGAAGGAGAGTCTGAGAGTGACGAGAGGAAGAGTTCTTCGACAGAGTGAGAGGCATGTTCCTTACTTCGTAAAAACGAGGGAGAAGCACATTAGGGTAATGGCAAACCCGGATCTACCCGATTTGTTCGACCCGACCCGACCCGGAAATCTTCGGATTTACAAAATATTAATAAATGTTCACTAATAGATAGTGTTTGATAAAGAAAACAAACAATAAATATTAAAACACACCTCCATTATTTCTAATTGTGGACGCTTATTCAAATTTAAAATAAGTAACTTCTTAAATATTTATTTATTTAAAACAGATAAATTTAACATAATTAAATGGAAAATATGTCAAGAACACAAAATTTATTTAATAAAATATTTTTCAAAATCTCATGCATAAATTATATATATATATATATATATATATATATATATATATATATATATATATATAAATTTTGAAAGATTATAGTGTTAAAATACGTGGGACAGAAACACTTTTCATATATGTCGTGGGATAATAGGTCATCAAATTGTTCATGCTATAATCAACATATTATTTGATTCGTGTTTCAAATTATCAAACAAGTAACATATCTTAAGACTAGTTCATTTCTTGGCTCATTGAATCCCACTAACTTTTCACTTTAGGTTACATCACAATAACTTCTATTTGATATTTTTTTTTCATGTAATACTATGGTAGACATAATTGTAATATAATTAAAATCTCAATTCTTTTTTTATTTTGAAGTTTTGAATAATTTGATTTATATTACCTAATTGACATTTTTATATGAAATAAAAAATATAATATATAAAACATTACTATATATATATATATATATATATATAATATGAGTTTAAAAAAATTGATTATGATGGTTAAAAAATTAAACTCGATCATAATCTGATATTATTTTACAGTTTTAAGTTTATTTTTCCTCTTCAGTAAGTATTTAAATTTAATTTTCAAATTTTAACTCTTTCATAAATATGGACAATTTATTTGAGATCAATCATTAATAAAAATAAATAAAAAATTGAAGCCAAATAGTTGATAAAGATACGGGGCATAAACTTAATAATATATTATCACTTATTTATAAAATAAAAAATTTTCATGACATTAGATTGAAGATTACTAAATTAACAATTTTTAATAGGAAAATACATTTAAGATTTGATAAAGGAACATGCAAAAAATATCTAAAAAAAATAATTAAATGAATAACAGTATAACAAGTTTTAATTTTTGTTGCTTTTGGTCTTTAATATGATATGATGCAATGTAACACTGAAAAGAATAAATGTCAAATAGCTTCTACTGCTAGAAATAAAGACAATAAGATATATGCAAAATACATTAAGATGAAAATAATCTAATGGGTATGAATTAACGTGTAAAACTAAACTACAAAAATAATGTTCAAGAATAAAGTAAGGAGTCAAAGAGTAAGGATGAGTATATGAAAAGTGATAATAGAGAAAAAAAGAAGATCGAAAGAGAGATAACTAATCAATATTCTTTTCTTAAACAAAATTATGATTTCATAAAAATATTTGTTGGCTCATTAAATAATATTTTCATTGGCAATAAAATTTAATAGTATATCAAAATATTTTAATTAAATTTCATTTTCAAACAATATCTTACAATTAATTTAAGGAAAATTATGCTTTGACAAAATATTTTTTTTTATAAAATTGACAAACTTTCCATAAATGAAATTAAAATAAATTATTTTTTTATTTTTCAATTAAAATAAAGTAATAAAGTAGTACTTTTTTACTTAGGTAATTTCTTTTGTTAAAAAAACTTTTGTTAAATTATCATTTTCCTTAATTTAATAAAAATATATTAGTACTAAAAAATATTTAAACTTTTTAAAAGACCAACAAGAAGTTTTACTTGGTTAAGCCTTTATTATATCCTTATTGATTTAATTACATAAATACTCTAAATATTTATTCATGAACATTCCATGCATATATTCTTACAACCATAGTCATGTTATGTTAAATGAGAAATTAAAATTACAAAATACATATTTTAAAATTTCTAAAACTAACTTAAAAGAAATAGAAAATGTTTCATATGGGATAAAATATTATTTAACCGAAGTTTCTTCTGGAGTATTGTTCCTCACTAAATTAAAATTATCTTAGGCTATTTTTTATTTTCCATTTAGAGGCATACAAGAATATCAATATAAAATAATATATAAGTTTTTGACATGAAAAGGAATATAATTTTAAGCACTTAACAAAATAAATGTTTTAATTGAAAACATTATTATAAAGTCAAAACTAAATTTATTAAGAAGTCAAGTGAATTTAAATTTTGTAGTGAGTAGTATGTAAAGATAAAAACTTATAAACTATGTATTTCAGGGTTTTTAATTAAAGGTGGTGTGTTAATTTCTAGTATAAATTAAACTTGCATTTCAGTTATATTGTATCTTCCGATGTGTCTGATAACTCAACTTTTATACTCTCATATTGAAGTTTATTATTCTTTAGTCATTTTTGTTCATTTAATCTTTCAATTTTAGCTTGTATTTTTTTAATGAAGTTTTAGGAGTTGCAACATCGCCCAACATCATTCATTCGCGTCTAGTGCATTTTTTAACCTTGCTCATTGTCACTATACCACCCAGCATCATTTGATTGGCGTCCAGCAGAACCAAAAAGATTAGCCCTTGTTATGTTATAGTCTGACGCACACGTGTCTGATTGAGTTTTTTTCTTTTTTTGCTTGGGATTTTGGACTTGAAGAGCTTCAATTTGAGTATTGGAACATATTTTTTGAGAAATGTACAAGATGCAATTCAAGTTAGAAGTTGGCGACAGTGTAAGAGGTATAAAGTGATTAAAGCTTTTATTTAAATTTAGTACCAAGAAAGGTGAGATGGAATAACACATTTAGCCATGCCATATCACCAAACAACACATATTCAAAACATGAGTTCGAAATAACACACACCCAAGGAAAAAGTTGTTTTTGGCAGCTTTTGTTAGCCCCTTTTGCAAGTTTCAATGTGTTTGTTTTCTTTCTCTAGTTGAGAATACATTGAGGAGGAGTCGGATGATAGAAAGTGAATGTGTAATAGGGGTGAGTAAGGGTTGATTAGGGTTTGATAATCCCAGTTTGAATTTAAAATTTAAAAACCACATTCGACCGTTTAATGTCTCAGATTAGTCAGATTTGAGCCATTCGAGTACGGTTATATCTGAATGGATAACAGGTTATCCAGATAAAAGAGAAAAAAAAACACTGAGGAAGACAAGTAACAATAACAAAGATTTTGAACACAAGTATACAAAAATTCAATAACACAAAAATAGCTAGTGAAGGCCATGGTTGACTGCATCTCTGCTGCACTCCTCTTTAGATCTTCAAAGTTTATTTCTTTAACCTATATTTTTTGATTTCATAAACAAAGGAGGAACATAAACAACAACAACATTAGCCACAAATTAAAGAGAATAATGGAGATAACACATGGTGGAAGACATGTACCAACAAGAACTCAAGGAAAAAGATGAATAGTGGACACCAAGTGGGGAAAACCCTAACGCTGCCACCACGACATCGATAGCAGTAACGACACCACCGCCTCCCACAACATTGACAGTGACGACACCACCAATAATCAAAAGATTCAACATCAAAAGCATCCTTCAAATTGGTGAAGGGCATGGAAGAAAAATGAAGGTGGATAGGGAAGAAGTGACGGTTGCGACAACATATAATTAGGTGAAAATAAAAGTTGAGCTTTTATATGTAGGGGATTCAGGTCAAGTGTTTGCGAAATTAAAATTTAAGATTCATAAAGTTAGGTTAAAATAAATGATTTCTACTATATAAATAGAGTTTAAAAAATTACAAGCACACCTTAATAATTATATACTCTAAGAAACCAATAACTTGATACATTTATCAAGAATTATACCCTATTGCAATTGAAATTTCAGCTACACAATGAAGACATTGTAAAGAAATGAAATGTGCAAAAAATAAAAAATGAACAAATACACCTTGGTGTGCAAAATTTATAATCAATCCTTAATGCCAAGCAAGAACTCTCAAAATCATACCCATCTCGAAACCTGTTTGAAGAACTTTTGAAAACCTAACACTGTGATTTTCAAGAATCAAAGATTTCTTCTTTCCCAATATCTCAATGCCTTAAATCTAAAAATTTTTGTGTCTTAAAATGTGAGTCAATGTTGGTTTAAAAAGGCAGCCTTGTTACTGAGATTAATTGATTATAGAAATAATGTATTCGATTATTGAGTTCAGATTTGGAGTTGCTCAAGTGAACAACCCAATCGATTAGATAAGTAAGCCGTTCAATTATTGAGTTATAGAAAATTTATTCTTAATTCAAACTTATCTTAATCAATTATGTTAATAGTCAAAGCAATTAAAGTGACAACTTTTCTTTTGAGCACCAAAATTATTTGTAATTGATTTTGACTAGGTTGGATTGATTTCAAGAGTTTTGAGCTTGGTTTACAATAGTTTTAAACAAAAAACACTATTTTGGACATGAATAGTTCAAACGATTGTTAGTGGCAGAACTACGACACTACCACTAACATGGGTATCATAAAAAACTAAACTTGGATAGGATGATAAGTTCCCCATGTCAACAATCTCCCATTTTTTTTTATGATGGTCAATCCTACAAAACAGAAACACTATACCTAGTCATACAAAACATAAGCACTGTACGTAATCTTCAAAACAAAAACACCATACCTTTCTCTCCCTCTAGACATTAGCAAAAAAATCGGGGATCTAAATATGAATTGTAACAATGCAAACATAGTATATTAGACATTGTCATGCATTGTTCCAAATAATTTCAAAGAGATAACACCAAAACGACAACATGGTTCAAAGCAAATAGTTCACAACCTTGTTCAGCAACACAACACAACACAATAGACAAAATGCAAATAGTTCAAAGCAACAAACCATTAAAGGCAAAAAAGCATTAAAAACATCATAAAGCAAGACTATAAAGGACATCATACAACCTAGCATATAACATTAAAAATCTATAGGACACATTTAATCTTCATTAAAGCTTGCATTTCCTCTAAAATTTCACCTTCAGTTTCATCCTCATTATTGCCATTGTTAGCTCCATCTCCATTAGTGTTAAGCATAGACATTTGCCTTTGTAGTTTAGCAATTTGTCTGTTTAGGGAGTCAAACCTTTGAATTGATTGTCTGTCCAGGGAGTCAATAATTTGCCTTTGCCATTCTTTGTTTAGGGCAACAAAATTGGTTGTAATTGATTTTGACTATATTAGTTTTATTTGTAGAGTTTTGATCTTGACTTACATTAGTTATAGACAGACACCATTATGATGGACATGAATAGTTCAAACAATTGTTAGTGCCAAAACTAGGACACTACCAATGACTTGGGCATAATCAAAAACTAAGTTTGGATAAGATGATAAGCTCCATTGTAAACAAGCATTTATGCATATAATTTTAGTAAGTATGATGTGATATATATAGTCCAAGCTAGATTAGGCATGTTTTTTCTTTAGGGAATGGATTGATTCAGGGATTGACTGAATGTTATCTTGACACTTTGACAACAATTTAGACTCATATAGAGGATAATGAGTTATATGGTGAGAGTAGTATGGATGGCAAAATGGGCTAGGCCCGCCCAAAAAAGGGCGGGCCGGGTTGGAATTTCTAACCCGTGAACCCGCTGCAGCCTGGTCCGCCTGGCCCACCAGTTTAGCGGGCCAAAATGGGGCAGCCCGCCAACCCATTTTTTTATTTATTATTTTTTATGTTTAAAATTTAAAATAATTAAAAAATAATACTTTTTTTATATTATATAAATAAATTTATATATATAAAATAAATTTATAAACAAAATTTTAATAAAAAGTTTTAAAAAGTTTTAAAAAATTAAAAAAGTAAAAAAAAAACAGATGGGCCAACCCGCCAGCCCGCCCGAAAACGGGACGAGTTACAGTTTTTGGTCCGTTTTGACATGGCGGGCCAATCCGACCCGACCCTTTTTTTGCGGGCCACAGGCGGGCCGCTCCAAAACGGGTCGGGTTGGCCCGTTTTGACACCCCTAAAGAGTAGTAGGGGGTCATAGTCTAAGGACAATTATACAGGTCTTATGACGGAGGAACGACTAACCTTGTGAGTGGTAGGGTGAAACCCATTGACAATGACTTTGTAGAGCAATATAGGTCACAACAAATGCAAAATTTCCAAGATCCAATGTCAATGCATGTACATGGATGATTGATTTAGTGGTTATTGTTTTTTTCTATAAATGTTTGGATTACTTTGTATGATGATGCAACTTGATAATTGACATATGATGTTTATTTTTCTATAAATGTGTGGTTGGTTTGTTTGGGCTTCTCTTTTTACAATGATCATGTTAAAGATTGAATAGATAAAGATACATGTATAGATGTACCTCTTGGTGATAAGGAGCCAACTCTATAACATGTTAAATCATGTTAGATCATGTTATGTATAATTTTAATATAAATTAATAATACATTATTTTTTTATGTATATACGTCATATTATTATAATTGTACTTTGAGATAAAAGTAAATGATATATATTTTCAGTTATTTGCTTTTAAGTATTAATTATAAAATAACTTATTTTAATATTATGCTATCAAATGATATGTTAAACTTTAATTGTTAATATTTTTGAAAATATTTGAAATTGGATTTGAATAGTTTTAACAAGGCGTCAGAGAGAAATTTCATTAACAAATTCATAAAAATATCCTAAAATAAATTACATTTTTTAAAAAGAAGATAAACATTACATATACTATTTTCTTTTTTGTTAAGACATAAAAGAATTATTTATATATATATATATATATATATATATATATAATATAGAAATAAGTTATGTATGTAGAGTTGAAATCAATCAATCTTCTATCATTTAATCACACTTACATTATTTAATATATTTGAATTTTATACTAAATATCACATTAGCGATAATTTCTTTTATTGATTTACTGTATGCAACTTTTTACCTTGATCCATGAAGTTATCAGTTTAAATATTGGTTAAAATATTTTGTTCGTCTTCGTTTTTTACCAAAATTTCAATTTGTTCATCGTATTTTTATTAGTCTTAATTAGGTCCTTAATTTTGTAAATTAATATCAATTATGTTTTTTCCGTTAGTGTAGAACTAACACCGTTAAGTAGGTGCCACGTGTCAGCTCATTGTTTTTTTGAATTTTTTGAATTTTTTTTGAATTTTTTAATATTTTTTTTTTGAATTTTTTAAATTTAAAAAAAAAAAATTTATGCCATGTGTCACGTTTGTAGTTTGTAGTGTGTCACGTGTCAATCTAATATGGTGACACGTGTCAAATTATTGTATGAATCTCAATTTGGTCCTCATATTTGTTAATTTGATTTGATTTTAGTTCCAATTTTATTTTAAAAATTTCAATTTTAGGCACTCCAAATTTAGACCAAATTTTACTTTTATATAATGTTGTGATTATAAAACTGAAATCAAATCAAATTAACAAATATGAGGACCAAATTGAGATTCACACAATAATTTGACACGTGTCACCATATTAGATTGACACGTGACACACTACAAACTACAAACGTGACACATTGCATAAATATTAAAAAAAAATTAAAAAAATAAAAAAGATATTAAAAAAATTCAGAAAAACGAGGAGTTGACACGTGACACCTACTTAATGGTGTTAGTTTTACACTAACAGAAAGGACCTAATTGATACTAATTTACAAAATTGAGAACCTAATTGAGACTAATAAAAATACGAGGACTAAATTGAGATTTTAGTACAAAAATGAAGACCAACGAAGTATTTTATATATATATATATATTATTTAGATAAATATGATATTATAATTTTATTAAAAGTAAAGTAGAATATATGAAGATAAAATGAAAAAGATAATTATTAATGAATAGAAAAAAATGAAAAAAAGATAAATAATAATATAAAAGCTTATAAAAATAATTGTTAATTTTAAAAATTAAACTAATAATTATATTGTACAAAATAAGAGAGAATATTTTTGTATATAAATATAAATTACAAAAATTTAACAAATAATTTTATCTGATATGATTGAAATTATGAAATATGACATATAAAAAGAATTTCTTTATATAGAATTTCTTTATATGTAATTATAGTAATTTTATGTACTTTTTATTTTCAATTAAATTAAGTATATTTGATTTTCTGGAAAGTATGGTTTTGATTTTTATTTTTTTCAAGATTATATTTTTAATTTTTGATTTAAAGTGACAATTAACACTTAAACACTTCTCTTAAATTTCTAAACTAAAAAAAATGAAATCAGCCAATAAAAAATAAAATTTAAATTTTGGTAGACGAGTGACATATTTTAATCTTTTATTTTTTTTTCCGTTTTGAAATTGTGAAGAGAGAGAAAAACATTACAAAAGGTGAAAAGATATTTTTGTTGTTTCTAACTCCGAAAGCGCCCTCTCTTCTCTTTCTCTTTCTGCATCCAAAACCAAATTAGGGTTTCTCGATCTTCTTTATTTCTCACTCCTCTCACCATTTCAGGGTTTTACCTTCCTAACGCAGACGCAGGTACGTCTTCTCTCTCTGCAATCTGCATATCATTAGTTCTTCCTTGCTTCGGTTGCGGTGGGATTCTGCTCTTTTTGTTTGTTTGGTCGCTGTCCTACTTGTTTTTTGAAGACATTGTGATTGGTTCGGTAATCTAGGCCAAGTGTGCTTCTGCTATAGTCTATTTGAGATTTTGAGGAGGGTAAACTTCTTTGCATGTATTCATTGCCTTGTGATCTTTTGTTTAGTTTTTGCTTTGCATAGTTTGCCCCTTTGTTGATTGTGTTTTACTTGTTCTGCTACTAGGCTCCTTCTTTGTATGATATCATGAGGCAAATATATTGCAGGGTTACTGATTGAGATTCTGCTGTGTTTCAGGGTTAGTTCTGAGCAATTTTGTTCGTTTTGAAGAGTATTTATCCGTTTCAACTGTTTTTATTTATTCATCTGGGGCTACTTGTAAAGGTGTTATCGCGAATCTGGAAAAGAGGGGGCTTCCCTTTGAATTTTAAAGGCGGCTGTTGACAACAAGAATTTGTGATTGACTATGCGAACTTCATGGGCTGATTTGGCTGCAAATTCTGCAGCTGAAAATTCGGGTCCCGGGTTTTCTGCTAACAATGTGGGAACTGGTAGCACTGGTAGCACTGTAGCTCCTTCACGACCAGTTTATGTTCCTCCTCATCTTAGGAACCGCCAGCCATCAGCGGAAGCCCCAGCCCCATCCCCAGCCCCGGCATACAGTGGTCCTTCTTCTGGTTCTGTTGGCTCTAGTGCTGCTGGTAATTCTGGATCCCGTTGGCCTGCACCCAGAAACGATCATCGTTCTGGGTATGGTGGTGGTGGTGGTGGACGCCCAGGTGGATGGGGAAATAGAAGTGGTGGATGGGATCGTGGCAGGGAAGTCAACCCCTTTGAAGAAGAGGATAATGCTGAAGAGGCATTTAATGAGCAGGAGAATACAGGAATAAATTTTGATGCATATGAGGACATTCCGGTGGAGACCAGTGGTGAAAATGTGCCCCCACCTGTGAATACATTTGCAGAGATTGACTTGGGTGATGCACTTAATCAGAATATAAGAAGGTGCAAATATGTGAAACCAACACCTGTTCAGCGGCATGCTATACCAATATCTCTAGGTGGACGGGATTTGATGGCTTGTGCACAGACTGGTTCTGGAAAGACAGCTGCATTCTGTTTCCCGATCATCAGTGGAATTATGAGGGGCCAACCTGTCCAGAGGCCACCTCGTGGGGTGCGCACTGTGTATCCACTTGCGCTTGTTCTCTCTCCTACGAGGGAGCTATCAATGCAAGTGAGTTAGCTATATTAACCTTGTGGTATGACTTTTGTTGAACAATGTTGTGCTATGAAAATGTATTTTAAATGTTGTATTTGTTTTCAGATACATGAAGAGGCTAGGAAGTTTTCATTCCAAACTGGTGTTAAGGTGGTTGTTGCTTATGGTGGAGCACCAATAAACCAGCAGGTTTATCTTTGTTTCTCTTTATTTTTTCTCTCTGTTTTTTCAGGACTAGTCATGAATGAGTTTTTGACATGATATTTTTGGTATATGCTTCAATTTGTATTGGTCTTTTTCACTCAGCTCTGTAGATACCTTGTTATTACTTAGTACAGCTCACATCTGAGAACCAAGCATAACAAGTGTGGTTGTCAAATACAGAGTTGAGTCATGCATAAGATTCATGATAAATAACTAAAAATGTTTTATACGGCCAACAAAGTCATAGCAACTTTAAAACATAGAACTAAAAGTATTTAGACATAAAAAGAAACATTGAAAACATCTATATATTGGCATTTTAAAGTTCAATAACTCACTATCTTGCAAATAAATTGAAATATGAACTTCAGAATAAACTATAATTTAATGCATAATAGTTAAAAAACTTCAAAATAAAGCAATTTATGTAAAGGGGGCACAGCCTCGCAGCCATTTTTTATTTGAACCTCTTTTATTTGTTAAAACGTCATTTTTCACCCTTTTAGCACACACAGCCAGAGCTCATGTGTAAGGCACAATAACTTAATATAGAGATAACAGCAACAATTAAATACTAGAATAATAGGTTGGGAACTGTCGGCCTTGAATAATGAATGGAAGCAGATATAAAGTACTGGGGAACAGAACATATATATGAAGCAGGTGTAGTTTGGGGAGGGAGAGAGTGGAGAACCGAAAATAATGTTTCTTCTTCTGAAGTATTTCATGTAGGTGTCATTGCATGGAGATGATTTGATGGTTTTTAGCAAGCTAGCCTCTGGCAAACGCATGTGGCTAGCCCACTCCCTCTCTTTTCCGTTTTTCTTGTTGACACTTTTACTAGAGTTGTCAGTCTTTAAGCTAGCCTCTGGCAAACGCATGTGGCTGGATCTACTTTTTGGGGAATGAGTTAAAACAATTACAAAAATATTCTTATTGGAATATCTTTCACAATCCTTGGAGAGCTAGTTCACTAAAAGATCAAGAGATAAGTATTTGCGGTGAACTTGGATAGGAATTTCTCGTTACAAAATAATGTGTTGATCTAGTTGCCATAAAAGCACAAAAGACTGGCAAAGTTTATTCTTTTCTGTTGATAAGCTGTGATTCTGTCCATAAAAATCCTCAACGTGTTCTGCTATGAGGTGATTCCAACCAAGTCTGTCTTTCCATAATCAGTACTTGCTTTGTGCCCTCTTCCTTTTTGATCTGGTTATGAAAAGGGGGTTGTGAATAATGGTGATCTTATCTAAGTATAGGGTGTAGTGTTGGAAACATCTATCAGCTGTACTTACAGCCGTATCTAGTTCTGCACCTAGGAGTCTAGTGCAGTCCCTTAATCTTCCATGTATCCTTGTATCAGTTCTTCATTATAAATAGAAGATAGTGAGAGAGTTCCTTTAAGCCCTTCAAGATATATTTCTTTCTTTTTAATCTTAAGATTGAAATACCCAAAAGCCTAGAACTTGTCTACAACTTGTACTGAGATTTTCTCCCCGAAAAGTGCTCTAACCTTACTGCATTGCGGTAAAGCGGTGTTTAGAGGACCATAAGGTTGCTCTTTGCACAGCACAACTTTGGCAGCTGTTAGTTAAGTTGGTCCTTGCTGGATGCTGTAGGGCTTATAATATATTTGGGTGTTCAAAAGTTCTCCTGAATCTTGAGTAAGGTCAGTTTAGAATGACCTGAGTTTTTGGTTTGCAAAATGAGTTGCAGGTCATACATCTCAAGTGAGTTTAGGTGGGATTGTATGATCCCAGTCATCTTTTAAGCTTGCACAGAGGTATCATCAAGGTTTTGAAATTGAAGATTCTTTCACATACTACTCTTATTTTGACTACCATGGTGGAAACGACATATATTGACTTACAAACATACATGGATGGTCAAGATTAATTTTTTTTTTTTAGTTTTAATTAATTTTAATTTTAATTTTGTCCATCCATGTATGTTGTACTATAGTAAAAATTTACTGTTCTTGTATGCAGTGCATATATGGCTAATTATGTGCCTATCCACAGTCTGATTATTAGCTTGGCATTTTTGTACATATTCTTTGCTTTTGGAAGAAGTTAATGTTGACTATGTTTGATGAGTATCACTGGTTTGGCTTTATTCTTCTGTCAGAGCCACAGAACATGTTCTTACCCTATGGGGCTTTAGATGTGTAATTTACTTCCCATAAACATTACGTTTTATTATTTACAGGATGATAATTTAATTGTGTTTGGATATTTGACTGTACTGTTTTTTGTTATACATTTGCATGTAGATAGTTTTGGAAATGATTTTCCTTTTATGGTGGTATGACATCTTCTATTGTGCATGTAATTGTATTTCTAGTTATGTTTTTATCTATTAACTTTAAAATTGATAGACTTTGATATGTTTTGTATTAAAATTAAAATTGTCAATTTTAAGCTACTGTATCATCATCTGCACTTCATAATATATAGTTATGTTCAAGGTAATCTTGTTATCTTATTGTTAGTATTGGAAACACATATTTTAGGTCGGTGAAGCAGTGAAATTTTATTACACCCTTTTAGAGCTTTATTGGATGTGCATATATTCATTTTTTCAATAATTTTGCAGTTTTGTGCTACAGAAGTCTTTGCATGTGTATGTATTGGTTGGTTAAGAACTTTGTGTTTATATATTGTATTTTGTAAATTATCCCTCTAGATGTGTTCTTTTTGTAGATTCTGTCTTGTTTCAAATTCTCCTTGATGGATCCAATATGGAACCCTTATTGACCTATAAAAGTTTACCTTTGAACTATGGTAAGGACTTTTAGGTTGTTATATACCCTAACAGGTTATTTTCTCTGTAGCTGCGGGATCTTGAGAGAGGGGTGGACATTCTTGTTGCAACTCCTGGAAGACTGGTAGATTTACTGGAGAGAGCTAGAGTTTCACTGCAGATGATTCGATATCTAGCCTTAGATGAGGCAGACCGGATGCTAGATATGGGTTTTGAGCCACAAATAAGAAAGATTGTAGAACAAATGGACATGCCTCCACCAGGTGCTAGACAGACTATGTTGTTCAGTGCAACATTTCCGAAAGAGATACAGGTCTGATATAATCTGTAAATATAATCTTTTGTTAAGCATGATTTTATCTGGCATGTGATTTAAAAAAACACGTTCTTAATTTTGCTACCATTCTTCCCTACTTTGTTCCCCCCTTGTCTCTGTGGCCTGCATACAGGCTCCTTTTAATGCTGGCTATGCACCTCTTTATTATAATGATTTCTGGTTGAAATGCAGAGACTGGCTTCTGACTTTCTTTCAAATTATATTTTCCTTGCTGTTGGAAGAGTGGGTTCAAGTACTGATTTAATTGTCCAAAGAGTTGAATATGTTCAAGAGTCTGACAAGAGAAGTCACCTAATGGATCTTCTTCATGCACAGAGGGCAAATGGTGTACAGGGAAAGGTACTTTATTACTTACATAAAACTTATACAAGTGATTTTAGAAACTAAATGAATATCAATAATTGATCCAAGTTGTGTGAATGCATAAATCCATTGAGTTGGGAGAAGTACCCCAGAAGATCTAAGATGATCAATTTTACCTTTGCCACCACTGAATTTGGAGCTTTTGTCAGTTGTCCAGTCACTGACAATGGACTCCAGTGTCACATTTCCATGAGAAACACCTGAACTTTTCACAATGGCTATTTTCTCATGAACCCATCCTGACCCATTTGGGATGGTTCTGTTTACTGAGATGCGTATACTCATTTACTTGTGATTTTTGAAACTAAATGAATATCAATAATTGATCCAAGTTGTGTGAATGCATAAATCCATTGAGTTGGGAGAAGTAGCCCAGAAAATCTAAGATGATTAATTTTACCTTTGCCACCACTGAATTTGGAGCTTTTGTCAGTTGTCCAGTCACTGACAATGGACTCCAGTGTCACATTTCCATGAGAAACACCAGAACTTTTAACAATGGCTATTTTCTCATGAACCCATCCTGACCCACTTGGGATGGTTCTGTTTACTGAGATGTGTATACTCATTTATTCTTGCATATATTTTTCTTTAAAAGAATTAAGAACATTATAAGACATATGCTAACAGATGAAAAAAATTAGAGACGCTCCTTGAGGAAACATAAGTATACAGAAAATCATTCAAAGACCTCCTAAACATTACTTGGTGAGCCCTCCTAAAATGACCATAAACTTTACATTATACCCAAGAAGGAGACTAACATCTAGTCTTGTTCCAAAGAATTTGATTGTCTATATGATTCTCCATGAAGATACAAAAACTCTACTCTCTGACTATATACCTTTAAGTGTGGCACATATTTATTGCCTCAATTTGGCTTCTTAACTTCTAGCAAAAGCAACAGCCATAAAACTGCATGGAGGACTTTAGGGTATACCTAACTCAAAAAATGTGAAACAAATAATTTTTTCCAGAAACATATGAAGAACAATCTTATTGATTATGAGCAACATGCTTGCACTTGTTTATATTGACATTTTAGGTCATTGCGTGGATTATGTTGTTTTGTTGTTTTTGAACTGTGGTTATGCCTGTGCAATGTTGCATCTATGTTTCAGTTTGTATGGATAGTGTGGATAATCTATATTTGTTTTCTTATTGTATAGTTATTTATTGTGTTCTAGGAAGCAACAACACCTCTAAAGAATAGTGTTTTGCCATATCTGACACTCTTGTGCCTTTGTATTGCTTTTGCTTCCAACTCTCCTGAACTGTGTCACAATATGTTTTCTTAAGTTCAGACATCTCCTTGGCAGATTGGGGACACCTCTTTGTTACAACTTGAACACGTGTAAAGAGAATGAGCTAACACCTATTAGTGGCTAAATGCTTTTAAAAGACTGATATCATAAAAAGTGAGAAATTAAAAGAAAAAACTTACCTTATAAACTTTAAGAGGCTAATAACATTTTTTGTGATGCTTTATTTTCATAAGACACAACTAGTTGTTTTAGCTATTAAGAGATATAATTCGTAAAATTTTACTGAGGACCTTTTTTTTTATAGAAAGACTGTTAAATTTGTCAAATTTGCTTATACAGTGTCAATTATGTAAATTTTAATTGTGTTGAGATTTTTGTCATGTTAATCATGTATATTAGCCAATTCGTTGTGCCCTATATATATTATGAACATTAACTTACGTGTGAATTTTATAAATTTTTATTCTCAGTTGAGATTTTTTTCATGTTAATTATATATATTAGCCAATTCTTTGTGCCATATATTTTGGACATTAACTGTGTCTCGGGGTCTGTGTTCATGTCAGAGTTGGTGTTTCTTATATTGCGTTTCTTTAAGAGTAAACTGTTTCTTAATTATCATTTATAACATTATTTCATGCATGACTTTGCAGCAAGCTTTGACTTTAGTTTTTGTGGAGACAAAGAAGGGAGCTGATTCACTGGAACACTGGTTGTGTCTTAATGGTTTTCCTGCAACTACTATTCATGGTGACAGGTCGCAGCAGGTTAGTTTATTGCGCGAATGTCAGCTCCTATTTTTGTGGGTTTAAACACTGCTAACTGCTATTTGAAAAGTTGAATGACTTAAACACTCCCATTTTTCTCTTTTCTTTTAATGATTTATTTTTCACTCTTGCAATTGTTATCTCTCAAATCAACGCCTGCTGTTTTATAAAATATTATGCACAAATTAGGATTTGTCATCACTTACTGAAAAAAGAATATATCCGCAAACGAAATTCACATTCAAAATGTAATTCATGGACAGTTGTTGCCCAGAAAATGAACATGTCTTGGACTTCTTAGAGCATTTGTACTTGTGCTCTCCATTGTATCATGCCTCTCACTCAAGGACCAGTTGCATTTAAAATTTATAGTAATTATTTATTTTAGCAACCAGTCCTTAAATTTTTAAGCAACAACAATACATGCACCCTTAGCTTAATAGTGAAGGAAAATTATATCTAAATTCTAAAAACTAACAACCTGGCTGTCTCGTCAGTCCTATGTTTGGTTGCAGGGAAGGAAAATGAAAGAAAGTGAGATAAACTAGAGGGAAAAACTGTATTTGTTCGTTTGAAGAGAGAGTGATAAGGAAATGATCATTTTAAAAACTAAGAAGATAGATTAAAGTTAAGTAATTGTACAATTACAAAATTACCCATACATATATATTATTAAGAGAGAAGATGAGAGGTGTAATTTTGGAAAATACCAATATCTGTTGCACTTTTCACTCTTTTCTCCTTAAGTCTAAGTGTAAAATAAAACACGTGAGAACTAATGGAAAGTGTCATCTTTCTTTACCACCTTTTGTACCGTACAAGGAATGCTTTCTCTGCTATTTCTCTACACCAGTCATTTCCTGCTTTACGATTTTCTTTTGAAACAAATGGACCTAAACAAAGAAGCACGTCAAAAGTGAGATAAATAAGGTTGGAGAAGAGAAGATCAGGAATGTGTGAAAATACTTTCACCTGCACAGAGGGCAAGAAGGCTTCCATGGCCAATGAAGTTGGTTTGAACATATTTTTTTGTGGGGGTTTATGCTGGGATGGCTTGAAACACCAAATAGATGGTTGTATCATTTTTCCATTAAAATTACAAGAAACTAATTTGTCATGGTTCTCCTGCAATTTATTGAATTCCAATGTTCTGTCTAGTGCATGCCTATGAAGCTTCTTTCAACTCAAAATACAAAACACAGAATCTCTAACCTTGCCAGATACAGTGGCCAAACATTTCAAGAACAGTCATGAAGTGGTTATTCCTATAAAAGAATTGTTTTTTCTACAGGCAATGTTGTGAAGTATCAAATTAATTATGCTTTCTTGGGCAACCTTTATTTGATTATCTCTTGTGCTTGTTCTCGAATGATATGATTAGTTTGTTTATTTGAACTTGGATCTTACAAGTATCTGTATGCTTATTTATTTGTCCCAATTTGTTCATTAATAGGGTCATGGTTTGGTTTTAATGCTATTCAACTGTTACCCTCATATGAAATGCAGCAACTTTATAGCATTTGATAATTTATCTGTTGTTTGTACGGGTGGAAAACTGGACGGATTATTTTGGATTATAGCGATTTGGATAAAAAAATCCATTAATTAAAATATTACTTTAAACTATGATACAATCCAATCCAATCTATTTAACAGAAATCCAATCCTGCCCATCCATTAGTTTTTTTCATTGATGGATATATATCCATCTGTAAAAGTTAAATGTATATTTTTAAGTTGTATTTTGAAAAAATTAAAAAATACTTTCTTTAAACAAATTTGAAGTTATATTTTTGAAAAAAAAAATAAAAGAAGAAATTTAAGTAAGATTTAGTTGTGAAAAAAATTGTTGGATTTTGAGAAATTATGGATGGATCATTAACCATCCATGAAAGTGGATAGATTTGATCGAATCTAATTTTTTTTTTTTATATATTTTATGTAATGGATGGATTTACTGGTGATTAACCGGATTGATGATGAGCAAATGGATTGCTTTGCCACTCCTAGCTAACTAACTGTACATCGAATTATTGTTTATACATATGCTTGTTTGTCTTACTGTGCTTATCAATTTTGAAATACCTGCAGGAAAGAGAACTAGCATTGAGGTCTTTTAAAAGTGGCAACACCCCCATATTGGTTGCTACAGATGTTGCTGCACGTGGTCTTGATATCCCCCATGTTGCTCATGTAGTGAACTTTGACCTGCCAAATGATATTGATGATTATGTACACCGAATTGGAAGAACAGGGCGAGCTGGAAAGAAAGGTCTTGCAACTGCATTCTTTAATGATAACAATTCATCACTAGCTAGAGCTTTAGCAGATCTGATGCAAGAAGCAAATCAAGAAGTACCTGCTTGGCTCTCTCGGTATGCTGCTCGGTCTTATGGTGGAGGGAGAAACCGCAGATCAGGTGGTCGGTTTGGTAGTCGTGACTTTCGGAGAGAGGGCTCTTTTACAAGGGGTTCTTCAGATTACTACAGTTCAGGAAACAGCAGTGGTGGATATGGAAGCTCTGGTGGATATGCTGGAGGAGGAGGGTATGGTCCTGGCGTCACTAGTGCCTGGGACTGACTTTCTTCTTTTCATATCATTACACCATCTTAGGTATAGGTGCGAATACACACACCTACAGGATGATTTTTCTCCCCTCTTGTTTTAATGGTCTTCAATTCACTTGTGTTTCAAGCCGTCATTTTGTACTATTTTACAGTGCTAATCATTGTGAGGGATATGGGTTTGTGTATGTGGTCGAGTTGGCACATCAATAAAGATTGTGTAATGTTGGTAGGAATTGGAGATTTACTAACATATTAGGAGTTTCTGGTCGACGACTTTTTGACCCCTTCATTTTGGGTGGTGATTTTGGTGGGAGACTGGTTGTAGATTATGCCTGGGGAGAAATTTGAGCTTTTTGTTATGGCTATCATGGTTAACTGACTCATCTCTCAAGCATACTCTTCCCAGTTTCAACCCATTTTATGTTTAAATTTAATATTTCCCCACTTTGATGGGCAAAGGTTTTTGTAATATTATAGTGGTGGCTGAAATGAACGATAATTCCCCCATGCTTCGATTGAACATACAATTTGCATCTGGTGACTAGTTTATTTACATGTTCTTTATCTTTGTATCATATATATATATATATATATATATATATATATATATATATCGGGTGATCTTAACTTAGACCAAGGGCAAGGTTATAAAGAGTCAGTAGCATTAACACCGTTCCTTGACATATTTTTTTGAAGAGAGGTGTCAGTTTGAATACATACTGCCAATTTTCACTCGTAATGTCTCTAATGAAAGAAAGTTTGTTTCTAATGACCACTCACTCCCAGTTTGATCATTCGTCTTTGGTGATGTTCGTATTTCATTTCTTTAAATCCAATAGAAGAAATAATAGGTTCTTCGTCCTCCAATTTTATATTGTCAATTATTATTATAATATTCATATTTGTTGTATTTGAAGGACAACATTTATGATGAAGTCGCATTCGTTTTGTCTTGTCTATTCAAGATAGCTTGAGGTGGTTAAAGAAGTGGACCGACCATGTATCCCAAGTTGATGATCAAGTCAATAATTCCGATTAATACAGAAAGATACTTGAGTGGAGAAAAATTACGTATAGAAGGGGACCCTTTTTTATGATATGTGGATGTGATTATTATAGTTGACCTATAATAGCCAATAACTCTTCATAAACATATAGTTCTATTATAATCTAAGTCCACTAATGTAGGTCTTTTCAAATTCCTTCAACCTTAGACGTGTGGCAAAAGGGTAAACAGATAATTGTATTTCTTTTCAATATCCATCACCTGCAAGTAATTTTATGAACTTTTATTATAACATGGAATCCTAATTTTGTGAGTGAAACTCTCTTTTTCTACTTTCTCAGGTTTAAATTGGAGTTAAAGTAAGGGTTTTTGTTGACCACCGTCCTAAGGGAGTGGTCAAGAAATTAAAGAGAAAGTTTTTATTATAAACCATATATGTAGTTTTAAATAAAAAAAAAGTTATGAAGGAGTGCTTTTTATACACTCTTATAAGTTTCCGATTCCTTAACAGAGGACAAATGTTAGCATTTCCCTAATATAGGTTACGTTGGATGATAAAAGCCAGTGTCTCTCTATCCTAGGAGGAGATGTTAAACATATACATATAATGAATGATCAAATTACTTTAAAATAGTTGTTTTTTTTTTATCTCAATTTTTCTTTCTTTTAATTCAGACATCAATGATTAGCTCTCTTTTAGACTCGTTAAATTAGGAAAATGTAAAGATTAAGATGTGAAATACATTTTTTTCTTCTCTTTAAATTAATAATTAAAGGTGAGTTATTTTTAAGACCTATTAGATTATATAAATTGAAAGGCTAGGATAGGACACACACATAAGAAGGGATTAAAACACATGGATAGATCAAGATCAAATTACAAGAGCTTCAGTAAAAGAAACCATTTTAGTTTTTAGAAAAAAATATTTATAGGAAACCATGTTTTCGGGAATGACTTTTAATCAATCTCAAAAACATTTTCATGGGGAGGTGAGATTTAACTTTTCCTAATGAAAATATTAAATTTACGAACGAAATTTCCATGACATTCTTATTAAATTATTTAATGTGGTAACAAGTTACATATTTGGTTAAAAGAAATGGTCAGAAAATTACACAAAGGATGGTGAATCGGTAGAAGAACAAAAAATTATTTATAAATTTCGAAAAAGATTGGTTCTTAAACCACTTTGATTTGAGAATTTTAGTGCAGTTAATTTTCAACACAAAGAATATCATTGTAATACCATCAAACATTATCAAAATATAAGAGGCAGAGGATGAAGACAATATATATTGATTTTTATATCAAGTTGAATCTAATTAATCCAAATTAGATTATTTTAATATATAAAATATAATATTACTAGTACAACTCACATGGGTATGTAAAACATCAAAGAAGTCTTCTTGAAAAACCAAAAGTTTTACCAACACGTGGAAAAGTCCATTACATGCTCATAATAATCTCATGACAGAATGTGAAAAGATAGCACATGAACAGTGAAATATATGAATAACTTGTGCACAAAATAAAGACTTCTGCTTATGCTTTAAACAATCCTCGAGTTTCACTTTCTTACTAAAAAAACTTTTAGAATTTTAGGAACTAAAATAAGTATTGAACTCTATTTTGTAAGCATAAAAATACTAAAGTTTGTTAAAGATGTTGTGATGATACCATCAAAAACTGCTATATAAACTTTTCAAAACAGAGACAATCATTAGAAAACACTTATATGGTTCTTCAATCCACTTGGATTCAACCAAAATTCAATAAATCATATTTACTTATGATAGTAAATTATTTACACATTAGAAACCCTATATGCTTTAAATAAACCATTAATATCTTAAGATAATTAATTACTTGTGTATCACATTAACTCTTCACAATGATATTTCCAATTAATCACTTTTCAATAAGTTTATGAGAAAATAAATTATACCATTCTATAAATACTAAATGGATAATATTTTGAACTTAATCAGATTTAAGTATTTTTGAAAGATGCTTGAATTATTGATCAATTAAATTTTGAAACTCATACAATAGGTGAAATACTTATTCTAGTGCATGATTAGCGCATGTAAAGACAAAGCTTTTACAAAATACACTCAATTATTTTTATTATTAAAAAACTTTAGTATAAATAGAAAATAATTAAATAAAGTTTATCTATATAAAAATTACTCTAAAACAATTCATCTTTCTTTACATTCGTTTTAAGAGTTCTAACTTTTTACCATCTATTTGAAGATCGAAGAGCATTGTAGGACTCTTGGCATCACAACTTACCTTTCTACGCAATCATTTTGTTGAATATAGTAAGTTTTTCTTTTGTCCCTTCTAAGTCGTTTGATGTTAAGGTTGCATGTGTGGGTGGGTGGGTGTACATGGTTACATGTTTGTCTTAATGGTTCTTGATGAATCCTTGTTCAATTAGCGTCATTAAGGTTTGATGAGATCTTTAATCTGAGCCTTCTTTTTGCAAATACTTTATTTCCTTGCAATTAAGGGTGCATAGAGTCAACAAACCTTTTTGTGCTTTTAAATAGGTAAGGAAAGTTAGTTCTTTGAAAATTGTAATGTGATGGATAGAAATTGCGTTTGATGTGATCTTAATCGATTGAAGTTGAATTATGAACTAATTTGTTGTCGTGAAATGGTTTGGTATTGAACAACTAGTGATAAATGTGTAATTTGCTTAGTGTTATAGGATTATTAAAGATAATTGAGTTTGATTCAATTAGTATCATAGAGTGTATGTTGTCCCTGTAGAACCTTGGCTTGTCTGTTTATGGGAACTCCTTTATGGTGCTTCTTGAGCTAAGATATGGTTGTGCTATAATTTTGTAAAGTCATTTTAATAGGGAATAGCTTTAGAAGAGTAAAGTTTGCTTAATTCAAATTTAAAGAGGAAGTTTAGCTTTTGATATACTATTGGACGCCTTTGTAGTGTCGTTAGACATCGCTTGGGAAATGGCCTCTACCTCAGTTGGCGTTGGGTTGTTGTACCGCTGAGCGCAATAAAGTTAGTGAGCTCATTGACTTGTGAGCATTGGGTGCTACTCAAGGGTCGTCAGATGCTACTAACGAATTAAAATCCAAGAGCTCCAAAGGTGCCCTTGCTATGCGACCTCTTGGCTTGTTGAACGTGGAAGGATAATGTTGGCTAACACATGACCTGTGGCTATGTGTGACTCTTCTTGGGACTTTTCTATTTGAATGGTGTTAAAAAGAGGTTTAGGGCGTTGGGTGAAAATCTATCAATTTTAATGGATTGTTTAGTCTTCAATAAGTTTTTGTTATATATATATATATATATATATATATATATATATATATATATATATATATATATATATATAAATGAATGGTAGGGATGTTTAATTGTTGAATGTGATGATATGTAATATGAATAAGTTAAAGGTGGATTGACTTTTAAGGGAAGAAACCTTCTACTCTTAATGTTAGGTGTAATGCGTATGGGCTCGAAAGGAGATCATCCACACTCTAGTAAGTATCCTAACTCATATAGAGTAAGATATCTAGTTAGTGATAATTGATGGAGGTTCCTGTGACATGAAATGGAAGGGAATGAACATTTTTTGGTTGACATAAGCGAACTAACCCTATCATTAGGAGGGTTGGTAGAGCCATGACTTTATAAGCCAAAATGCTATTGATACTTTGATGATAGGGAAAAATATTTGTGTCTGACTCTATAAAAAAAAATCCTCCTAAGGTAGTTTTTGGTTCTCAAACTTTATAAATGAATGGATGAAGTCCTCGTCACCAAATGACGTTAAGAATTTGTTGATGTGGTTAACAACTTACCACGTCCTGACGTGGAAACACAAATGTCAACACATAGACATACACGTGACAACTCCGTTAGCCATATCAACAAGTCCTTAATGTTGTTTAATTATGAGAACTATATTCGTTCACTCTTAAAGTTTGGAGACTAAACACTGTCAAAGTTTGGGATAAGGATGAAACTCAATTTTTCGCTATAGTTTAGAGACTAAAAACATATTTGATCCTATATTTATTTATATAATTGTTAGATCAACCAGTGACACAAGAAGAATTGAAGGAATTGATATCTTATTTTGACTAAGTCTTGGGTATTTGTTAGTCGTAATTGTAAAGCCTTGTCAAAGAATCTTTTTCTTATTGACTTCAAAAGTTAAACATATTTTTTCATAACTCATACTAAATAGGATAAAGCCTTTAGGTAACCTATTTTTTAATTGGATAATCACATCTTCATAAAATCAATCAAAACTTAAAAATAGGACAACTTTCGCATTTAAATCGATTAAGGTAAGTATCTAATTGATTATTTCAGTACAAAGAAAAACCATGTAGAATAATATGCCTTTCACATTTAATCGATTAAGCCTAGTATCTAACCAATTGTGGCTATGTTTTTGTGAAAACCATCCTCTTGCACTTAATCAATTAGGTTAAGTATTTAATTGATTAATCTGATTCCATATCAATTTTGAAAATGATTTTGAACAAATTGATTGATTAGATCTTTAATATAATCGATTAATTCTTGTAGTTACAACAATTGTTGCATTTGATTATTGATTTTAAAAGAACATAAAGGTTTTCTAAATGTAAGATTTTTTGGAAATGTGTAAGAAATGCATTTTTTGAGAAAACTAAGATCTAAATCTTTATGCAAATCTTTTGTCATGTAATATAGTCACAATCATGTGTTAAATTTTGTTGTTATCTTTTGATCTTCTTTTAAGTCTGTATTAATAATCTAAACTCACAAACCAATAATCTAAACTCTCTATTAATAACTTTCAATAAAGTTTTCTTTTTACACAATGAACATTTTTTTTTTGAAAATTAACCAATTCACCCCTCGCTCAATTGTGAATCAACCTAGTTTTGATTTTAACAATAATGTTATTCAATGCACAAATTAAAATACTATTTTATTTGTTGTTTGTATAATTATTTTACCCTATTTATAAATTTGAGAATTGAGCAGTGATAGCTAAAGACTTAAATAAATATTTGAAATGAAATTTGAAGTCAAATATCTCCTCAATTTAATTCCTTTACTAAGCTAAACTGAAAAATTATATAATTAATCAATATTGGTTAGAGATGGTAAATTGGGTCAGTTCGGTCCGTTTTGGCATGTGCCACATTTTGACCCGCAAAATGCAGACCGAGCTGACTCAACTCGTAGTTCAAAAATGAATTTACTTTTCTGGTCCATTTGTGATGAGAAAAATAATTTTTTTTTATTTTTCCATAATAATTGATATTCATTTTCTATCGAAATAATTTCAATTGGTCTAACTAATCAAAGATAAGAAATAATAGCAACGAAGATTATAATTAAAGTACAATAGCAACTTGTCACCTTACAAGACAAGTACAAATTTGTTAACTTAAAAATGTATAGAAAGATATTCCATATTTGAAAACTAAAATCATTATCTTATATACAATGATTATACACAACAACAACAACAACAACAATAATAATAATAATAATATGGTGTGAAAATTGAAAAATGAGAATATTTAATTTTTTAAACGGGCTAGGGGGTTAGTCCACCCCTTTTAGCCTGCGTGGGTTGTGAGCCTGTGCGGACTAGCTGGTTCAACATCCCAACCTGTCCCACGTTTCTTTCTGTGGACCAGCTCGCCTAACCCGCCCTGAATTGTCATCCACAATATTCATTAGACTTTTATTCTTTATTTTAAAAATATATAGGTTAATAATTTGATAATCCAAATTGAGAAACCTGTTTTTTTCTCGTTAAGTTGTTTGATTTTTTTTTTTAAATTCATACGAAATGAAATTATTTAATTTTAAGAGTATAATTGCACTACACTAATTAAAAAATGTGTTAACATGTTTTTTCCCTTAATTCTGAGTAAAGATTGAAATTAGTCATTTTTAGAAACTTTGACTCAATTTAGTCTTCTAACTTTAGAACGGCGAGAATTTAATATTTGACTTTTCAAACACATTTTATGATAATATTTGAGTTGTTTATACTATTCGATACATTTTCACTTAAATATGAACTAAGTAATTATCATAAAACACGTTTGAAACATAAAATAAACTTAACACAATTTAATTAAAAAGACTAAATTTATAAAATTACGAAGTTAGGAAAATAAATTGAACTAAAGTTTAAAAAAAAGACTAAATTAAATTTTTACTCAAAAGACAAAAACACATTTAACGCATTAAAAAAACCTGCATTATTATCTGATAATAAATGATCACATGCGATAAATTTATTAACTTTTATAATAGTTATTCTATATTTCACACTTATACTACTTCTTCCTTTCTACATTTAAAGTTATTCAACACATATTAAAAACACCAATAAATATATAACCTTTTAAAAATGGATTTTTGAAATAATATTTATTATAATTATAAATGTATTTAATATAATTAGAGTAAAAAGAGGATGAATTTAATGATATGATATATCAGGAAGAAAAAAATTAATATTTCAATTAAAGCATAATTCAGTTTCATTCCATTTCATCTGACAAAAGGCTACAGTTATTTTGAAACGATGTAATTGATTAACAAAATAATAATTTTATTGATAAGGCATGAAAAATAGTTTTGAAAATAAAAGTGCTGAATTTGAACTAATTCAAATATTTTTCCTCCAAAAACTGAACCATCGGTAATAGCAATAGCATAGAATGCAAACACGAAACTGGAGAGTTAAAGAAAAGAAAATCTTAAAGCCCAAATGTGTTAAAGAAAAAGACAAAAAAGGTGTTCTAAGGAATCATGTGATGACCAATCTTCACAATCCCATAAAAGGGTGATATTTCTGCGATCAACAAATCGAAAAAAAGAAACTCTCTCTCTCTCTCTCTGTCTTTCTCTCTCATCTTTGGCTTCAAAGTTGGGTTGGTTTGACCCATGAACTGCAACACATTAATTAAAGAGGACCATCGTCACAAGCGATGTGTCCTCTTAGGACAGTTATGCAATTTATATTAAATTCCAAAATTCACACAACTCACTCAGTTTAGCATTAAAATAAATAAAAAAGCAACATTAATTTTTCCCAAATCCCCAAGAAAGGAAAAAACACACAATTTCTGAGAAGCTAAGCTTGTGGTTTCTCATTCTCAGCCAAAGTTGAAAGAGGAGAGTGAGAGAAGGTGCTCGTCACATCATCATCACTCTTGCTTCTTCCTTCCAAATTCCAATGACCCATTTCTTTGTTTTTCATTCTGTTGCAGTTCCTGAGGAAAAGACACGAGCTTCTCTCTTCTGCGCACTGGATCGGGTTCTGGGAATTGAAGGTTAGGTTCAAAAGGGGCTGTGTTGATCTGCACCAAGATGCTTAATTTGCGCTGAAAAACCCATTCATACGCAAGTCTCGGTTTCGGAGATGAACCAGTTAGTTGAAAGCTCAACGAATTCTCAAAGGGTCTCTAGAGTTCAAGCTCCACTGGTGAGTCCAATTGACTGTTATCTTTTTTATTATCGAATCAGTTCTGTTGTTTTGAATCGGATAACTTTTTCTCCATTCTTTTACTTTCAGCTTTTTTGTGTGTTTGTGTTGATAAAAAGGTTCAATTTACCAGCTTTGTGTTTGAGGTTTTGTTTAACCGGACATTCTATCATTCTCTGATCGTGTTTGGAAGAGAGGCAAATACCTAAGGTGATTGTAAGTTGCAACTTCAGTCAATTGGGCAAAAAGCTCTCTGTTATTTCTAGGGCTCTTGTGTCTGACCAAGTCAAAATTAGATTTTACAAGTCTCTTGCTGCCTCAACATACATTGTGTGTTGGCTTCCTATATTCTAATTCTACATTAGCATGATATACTAGACTAAGAAGTTCTACGCCGCTTAACATTTATTGAGTTGCCAACCTCCATCGTCCAATTCCGCACCTTTGACTGAGAATGCTACGATTTCTTTTCACGTATACTGAGAATGCTCCATTCCAAGGTCTCATATCACTAGTTTATTAGCAGGAATGAACCCAAAACCTTTTTCTCGATGCTATTCGGTCTTGCTAATTGCAAGTTGTTCTTAGCTAGTGTTTTTACGAATGAGAAATGTTAGCTTCCTTACTCTACGACCTTGACAGAAATTGTTACAATTTTTTTATTGTGCTAAATTAGTAACAAGGAGGATTTTCTTTGTATGCCTTCTCCGGTATATTGGGTTTGAAGCTTAAGAATTTGTTGGAACTAGGAACCAACGTGAGAATTTAGGATACATTCCCTTTTTTTTATTGGGGTGGATGTGGGGTAGAATACATTTTCTCTTTTTCTTTGTTCCTCTTGATTATCCATTAAACACTATCAGGTTACATGCAGAGGATAAATTAAATTCATGTTTTATAACTCAACCTTTTTCCTGATCATACTATTCTTTAAAGTTCTTCTGCTCATCAATATCACAATCGGGGGTCCTTGTCATTCTCTACTTTTGAAAATTATCAGTTATCCCAAATCTTGTATATAGTTCTGCTTATCTACTTTTTTCCTCCTCATTAGTTTTCTGAACTGTTTTACATTTCCTTTTTATTTTGGTTCTCTCATCTCTTCCCTGTAAAGTTAATTAATATTAGTACTCTCTCTGTATCTAAATTAAAGCATTGGTCGTGATATTCCCTTTTGTGTTAGCTAAATTAAAACCTTCAGCTGAGGGCAGTATCTTGCTCAACCCTGTTTAATCAATTATTTCACTTTGTCACATCCTTTTATGATCCTTGAAAATTATTGCTTGTCAGTGTCCTCACTCATTCTGGAAGTATAACTTACTTGATATTTATGTGTAACAAGTGCAGGTTGCAGGTACTTGAAGTTTTCAATGATTTAATTTTTATTAACTAGGGATTAGTTTATCAATGATTATTTCCTTATTTTCACATTCAAACTCGTGTTTTCTCTGATCATATCCTAATTCTCCCTGTTTTCTCTTGAAATATTCTCTTATTTGTATTCTATATGTGTATCATAATGGTACATGTAACACCTTTATTTAAGCCTCAATAACAGAAATCAAGTGATTTATTTGATCTTGTTTTTCTTTTTGCACGATAATTGAGCATTAGTTGCATGTATTTGAATTCCAATATATTGCACATCTATCCTTTATTTTTTCTTTTCTAAAATTTTAGGATTGCTGGACCTAAGGACGGTGTAAATAGAACATTTTAGTTTAGTCGAAGCTGAAGTGTTATGACATTTGTTATCGGACCTAAGGAATAACAGTGTTTCTCCAAAGACAAGCTCTGTTTGAATTTTTTTATTGCCGATGGTGGGTCCTGGATTGTCAATGTGCAAACAAGGATCTGATTTTTTGTTTCTTATAAATTGTTGCAATCAGAGAACAGACGATTCCACCAAAGAGAATCAGTGAACAGAGCAGAACATGTGGGTTGAGAGGATTAGGCTGAATGTAACATAGAGACAGCTTTTTTATTTCAATAATGTTCGGAGTTGGTATAGTGTAATGGAACTCAACTTTCCACGTCTTTACAAAAGTGATAGCTTCCAAACCAAATTTAAGGGGTATGCATACATCTGCAACTAGGTAGTAGGTACTATATTTGTGCCATTTTAGAAATATCATTGTTGACTACAGTGCCTTCCCATCTTTCTGAATCTTAATAGGAGATCTTGCTTACAGATGCTAAATATATGTTACTGAGGTGTGTAGGTTTCCTCCCTTGCACCTGCCTTTTTCTGATATTCCTTTGACTCTGGAAAAGCCTGCCCCTCGTCATATTCATTGCAGCACTCATGGGATTTGTATCATTCTTGACTCTGAGATGTCATCATGTAAATGGTGATTGGGTGTATCTGTTTGTATGTAGTGTTACAACTTATTGTCCTCTAACTTGTATTAAAATTTGTCTAAAATCATGATTATGAACTCAAACTGTCACTTCTTCACAAATCTGAGTTTGTGAAGTCAAATTCCAGTACATGTATGCATAGCTGCTCCTTTTTTTTTTAATCCTATATGAATCATTAACAAAAGCTAATGTAACCTTGCTTGGTCTTATGATTTTATGATGCATGTGATGGAATGCTTTACTAGTTTTTCATCTCACCATCCCACTTACAGCATCGAAAATTCCTTGGCTGCATCATATATAATATTTTTAATACTTAATCTGACCTTCCTAGGAAAATAAAATTTCTAGCTTGATAAATAAATAATAATTTAATGTTTGACAAGTCAACGAATTGCTATGTTAGTGGTCTGGAACTAATGTTTTTGCTGAAGAAAACTGTACAAGAATTTTCAGTTCTATGGAACCTTGAACTAGGGCATGGAAAAAATAAGTAAAGCTTGCTGTCTTGTGAATATGATATTTGACGTTAGGCATATACATTTTTTAGTGGAATCTATTTCATATTTTCAACATACTAACATGGAGAATTTCACAGGTTGACTCTGTTTCTTGCTACTGTAAAGTAGATTCAGGCTTGAAAACAGTTGCTGGGGCAAGAAAATTTGTTCCTGGGTCGAAATTATGCATCCAACCTGACATAAACCCAAATGCTCACAGGAGCAAAAACTCACGCAGAGAGAGGACAAGAGTTCAGCCTCCTCTTCTTCCTGGTCTTCCTGATGATCTTGCTATCGCATGTTTGATTCGGGTACCTCGGGTTGAGCACGGTAAACTGCGTTCAGTCTGCAAGAGATGGAATCGTCTCCTGTCTGGAAATTTCTTTTATTCACTCAGGAGAAGTCTTGGAATGGCGGAAGAATGGGTTTATGTCATCAAAAGAGATCGCGATAAAAGAATTTCATTGCATGCTTTTGATCCCATCTACCAGCTGTGGCAATCCCTTCCACCTGTTCCTGGGGAATATTCTGAAGCATTGGGATTTGGCTGTGCAGTTCTCAGTGGTTGTCACCTGTACTTATTTGGTGGAAAAGATCCTCTGAAAGGATCTATGAGACGTGTTATTTTCTACAATGCTCGTACCAATAAATGGCACAGAGCACCAGATATGCTGCGGAAACGCCATTTGTTTGGTGCTTGTGTAATAAACAACTGTCTCTATGTTGCCGGAGGGGAATGTGAAGGAATCCAAAGAACTCTCCGATCTGCTGAAGTTTACGACCCCAACCGGAACAGGTGGAGCTTTATCTCAGAGATGACCACAGCAATGGTGCCCTTTATCGGCGTTGTTCATAATGGCACATGGTTTTTGAAGGGTCTTGGATCAAACCGCAACGTGGTATGCGAATCGTATTCACAGGAAACCGATACCTGGACCCCGGTGAGTAATGGAATGGTCGACGGTTGGCGCAACCCTAGCATATCCCTGAATGGACAACTGTATGCACTTGATTGCCAAGATGGGTGCAAACTGAAAGTGTATGACAGAGCAAGTGATTCATGGAAGAAGTTCATGGATAGCAGACTCCATCTGGGTAGTTCTCGAGCTCTTGATGCTGCTGCTCTTGTTCCTCTTAATGGAAAACTGTGCATTATACGCAACAACATGAGCATTAGTCTTGTTGATGTTTCGAGTGCGAATGGACGCGTGGAAAACAATCCTCAGCTTTGGGAAAACATTGCTGGAAAAGGTCATGTGAGATCTTTAGTTAGAAATTTATGGTCTACTATAGCAGGGCGTGGTAGTTTGAAGAGTCACATTGTTCATTGTCAGGTTCTTCAAGCCTGAGGTAAAATTGTTGATTTTGAAAGGTCATTGCTTTACAATCATGAATGAATTGAATAGGGAGCAGATATTGTAAATGTTGTTTCACTCTCAGCCTGTGCCTTTTCCCATTTCCTTTCTTTACAATATATTAGGTTGTAAGACATGTTTTTGGGCTGTATATGATTCATTACAAAACATCACAAAAACATTTCAATCTCTGCTCAACTTTATTTATTTTAGTAAGCAGGGAGAATAGCATATCAGATTCCATCTTCTGCCAAAACCATGATTCAAAATCCTTACTGAGAAGTCTATACTTGGTATTTTACTGAACTTTGAGCAAAATTGATTTTGATGCTACTAGCCTTTTGAATGTTTGGTGAACAACATATATAGTATGTTTGATGGAGATTTTCTTTAGAAAGTGATTTATTTTTACAAGGAATTGGAGAGAGATTTTTAAAACAATTCGAAATTTAATTTCTATGCCTGCAATTTTAAATTTTATCCATATAGTAAGAATTTGAAATTTTTGCTACTCTTCCTTTTATTATACTTATACTTTTTTTTTTCTATTCTCAAATTCACCAATACCGCTAGTTTGACTTCGGTTGTGTCAAATTTGATAAATATTGGACCATTGTTGATATGATTGAAATTGACCCGATATCATTTTTTCTATTGATAGGTTTCTTACATTATGATTTTTTTTTTAGTATACATTGCCCAAGACTTTTCATTATTGACGTTGATCATGTTTTTCAACGTGTTTACTCGATGTCGATCAAATTTATCTTTTCAAGAATATTTTTCCTCCAATATAGCTCAAACTTGTTTCTTAATCAATGTTAATAAAGGTTTATAGACAATCTTTACAAGATTTTTTTTATTAAATGTTAATTAGAGTTTTTTTTATTTTATTTATGTTTGTAGTAATTATTTTTTGACGAAAAATAATGTATTAACACCTCAAACAATCACTTGACAATCTATTTTAATGGGTAATTTAGAAAAATAAACAATTGCAATAGTAACGAAAAAAGGAGGGCAAAATAGTAAATATCAAATTGTTGTATAAATTTGTTAGTGTCGTCATATAATTTTTTTATTGATGCCACCAACGCTATAAAGTTTGTTACAATTTTTTTTATTCATGTTAGTTTGGACAATTTTTTAGGTCATATCGATCGAAAAGTAGATAAAAAAAAACACATCGAAAAAATCATAGAGTTTCATCTAACAACAACCTTAACTAAAATTAACGACATTACATCTAGGGATGTCAAAAATATCCGTACCCGCGGGTATCCGCGGATAAAACCCGCGACAGGTAGGAAATGGATATTAAAAATGGATACCCGCTACCCGTGGGTACGGGTATTTTTGATACCCGCATGTTAACGGGGCGGGTACGGGTATCATAGTATCCGTACCCGTGGACACCCGTACCCGCTAAACTTTAATTCAGAAAAATATCCTTATATATATATATATATATATATATATATATATATATATATATATATATATATAT
>Ga0209589_1002077_pt1 | contig 34189 bp, 14 predicted proteins | sample CowpeawhiteBW_FD_187525 | JGI IMG/M metagenome (GOLD analysis project Ga0209589, IMG submission 187525) | Root nodule microbial communities of legume samples collected from California USA - Cow pea white BW (SPAdes) (version 2) | ecosystem: Host-associated > Plants > Roots > Nodule | place: USA...
AACAAATATTTGTTTATATAAATTTGGATCCACTATTCTTTCTTTCCTTTTCAATTTTGTAATTCAAACATACAAACACAAAAAGCTTATATCGTTCAGCGAGCCTAATCTCGTGGGGCAAGAGTATCACACTAACTTCTCTCGCTTGGCGAGCTTAGTCTTGTTGAGGAGTCAAACAATTTGACTTTTCTTGCTGAGGGAATTGATGTTTGCTGGACGAGAGCATTGTACGTCGAAACCCAGATTTTGCAAACATAATGCTCTTTAATCACCAAAACTAATATAAAACAACATAATTACACTTCTAAATAGTTAATTGAAATCATAATTAATAGAAAAATAGATAATTTCCATGGATCATGCGGTGTACCTTAGTGTTCTTCTTTTCATTTTGTGCCAATCATTCTTTCAAACTCAACAAATGTATCAAGTAAAACAATAACAATATACCTACGCTTCATTTTAATATTAGAATGTCTTTTCAATTTTATTTCACCCACTTTAAACTAACCAAAAATACATTTTTACTTTCTCACTTTACACACATCTTATTTTCATTTATTGGCTCCTGAAAAGAATTACTTGTTTTAGTATTTCATAAGAAAATTAACGAGTAATATTGAATACATGCATGATTTATTATGTGAATTTATATATCAATTATTACTTTTTAGAAGTAAATTTTTAATACAAATCTTATAATAATCTTATATATATAATTAAAATCATTCCTTTTATAAATTTGTTTTTGAATTACGTAATCCAAATACAATATTGATTTTTATTACACAATTAAGAAATGACAATTAAATTCGAAATTAATATTTTAGATTGTGTAATCTAATATACGTTGTCTAAGTTTTAGATTAAGCAATATCCGATATTATGACGTTGTACAATCTTAAAAAAAAAAAAACTTTAGATAAAATGACAAAAATGAGAATTTCAATATTTGTAGTTGTGCAGAAGGAAATATGTAGGGTGCAAAATAAAATTCCTACTTAAAAAAGAGGATTTCAAGCTAAAATTTAAACCTCCGACGATGAGGGCCTTTTTCACGGATATGTACATTCGAATAGCTTATTTGTGGCCCATAATCGAGTCTGGCCTATTACTCTATATTGGAGTCCAATAACATTATACAAAAAGAAATTTAGGGGTTTTCTTAACCTCAAAAAGAAAAGATTTCTTCTACACCTTCAAACAAATTTTAAATTTTAAAAATACCCTTTGATAATTTAATTAGGATAACGCAGATCACATCTTCAAATTGTTTTCGGACGTAGATATCCGATGAAAAGTTTAAATTTTCGGATATATATATATATATATATATATATATATATATATATATATATATTTATTATATATATGCTTTAAACTATAAATAAAGTTAAAAAATAAATTAAATTAAAAAAATAATTAAACTTTAAATTAAAAAATATATTTATTCTGCTTCAACTTTTTTCATTTTTGTTTAAGGTTTAATTTTTTGAATTTTAATTATTTTTTTAGTTTGTTATCTTTTTTTATTTTTTAAATGTAATTGTTTTTAAGTTTATATATTTTAGAATTTTTAATATTTTTTAATATATATTTTAAAAATAAAATAATATATATATATATATATATATTTAATTTTGTTTTTGTATAATATATTAAAAAATAATTAAACTTTAATTTTAAAAACGTAAAAACAAATATATATATATATATATATATATTTACATTTAGAATTGCACAAACTTTATCATCCAGTGATGTCCTTTACCAGAAGTTCACTTAGAGGTGAAATCTGCATTACTCGTCAAATAATAAAAAAAAAAATTGGAATTTAAAATGTTTAGGGTACAGAAGAAGTTTATGAGATGCAGAAAGAAGTCCCCGAGGTTTAAATCTTCAGAAAGGGGAAAACAATGGGCTTGTTGTAATTTGAGCCACAAGATAAACATTAATTGTTAAAATGGAATGAAAATAAGAACATAAAGGACAAAGGGAGTTATAATATTTCAAAATGTTATATCTCTACTAAAATTTAATAATTTTAGTTCCAAATTTATTGTTTTTATCTTCGCGAATATTTAACTCGTGAGATAGCTCAATTAACTTAACATTGAACTTAGGTAGTTTCTCTCAGCAGAAAAATAATATTTGTTTTAAGAAAACTTTCTCTACTTAAATTTCCTGCTTTTAGAAACTCTTGAAAATAAAATAAAATAAAATAAAAACAAAATCAGATCATTTTCAGACAAAACGACCACCGAGCATTATTATCCTAAACAAAACTTCTCAGCATGGCATATTCCTATAACAAGGCTCAACGTAGTTCGTTATACATGCAATATTAGTTTCTACGGAAAATTTTCATAAAACTTTCTCCTTGGATCTTTTTCAATCTGCACTTCATCAACAAAAGTAGATGCTTTAAAACCATAAGATAAAACAAACTAAATACATAAAATCAGGCAAAATAAGATCAAGTTTCAGGCGTGAACTCCAAAACACATACAACAAATGAATCTATACAAAATGTGGAATAGGTTAGGATCAGTGTCACCAAATTTTGCTTAGCAAAAATCAGCTTCTGCAAATCTGTAGGTGTAAGTTAGAACCTACCAACATTTGCTATTACCTCCACACACTTGAACCTGCAGTTGCCTTGGAGCAACCAACTTCCTTCCCATCAGCTGAACTTCCTCCACTTAACAGCTGCGAAGAAAATGTCCCATTTTTCCTAACCTTACCTGGAAATTCCTTGCTTAAGCTACCTTTCAGGGACAGGTTCTTCTTAACACGATTTCGATTAAGCATGAACATAGCATTGCGTGGGGGTGCATGCAGAGCACCTTCAACACAATCACCCACCTGTACACAGCCCCAAGGTCTGGAAGGTCCATCGCCACGAGATGATTTAAGCCTAGGAAAACCATTCGTCAATCTCAAAAAGCCCCGGTAATCAGGGGAATTTTCCTCCTCCATTTTTACACAAACAGGACAAGGAGGATCGCTTTTCCGTGTCTTTGGTGTTGTTTGCTCCAAGCATTCAGCATGAAATGCGTGACAACAAGGAAGAACACCAATCGTAGGCATGTCTCCACTTCTCACAATGCGACGGGAACTCCAAGGTGATCTCTGCGAGAGAAACCTTTCACACAAGCCACACCTAAATCCATTGGAAGGAAAATGTGATTGACCAGGCGTTTCTAATTCAAATGACTCAGTAACATCAGCAAACTCCTGACTGCTGCTGGCGCTACTCCAACGCTGGCCGTCTCGGAGTGGAGTAGAAGTATCAAACTCTGTAAAATCTGTAACTGCAGGACCAAAGGCATCTCTAGTAGTTGTTAGGTCATTAAAAGACATAGGATGAATGGGTTTAGAGATGAAAGAACGAAGATTAGAGAAATTCCTCTGACAGGATAAATGTGATTTTGTAGTAGACTCAGATTCACTACTTTCTGACAGAGATGATGTTGATCCCCCACTGTTGGGATTTACAGATGTTCCCTGCATATATATGTCTTACCTGTTAGTTTATTTCTTAAGACAAACACATGAGAAATAATTGCCCAACTAAAGTATCTTTTAGTAGTGCTTAACCAGAAACTTACCTCCTTAGTGGGAGTAAAAGATACCCTGCCCGCAGAAGGATGAGGATCTACCAAAAGTACAAATGAGTTGGGAGAAGTTCAATACGCAGAAGTAACAACAAACAAGTTTATACTGAAAGAATAAACCACAGACAAAATTGAGTGCTTCAGTTTTATTGTTACTAATATCAGAACGACTTAACAGTACCATCAATTGCTACCCTATTGAGACACATTAACAAACAGACAAATTATGATCCAAAACTCAACATCCTCAAGGAATCGAATGATGTCATGATTCACAAGAAAAGGAAAATTATTAAATTGAGTTTCAATAATTAAAAAATGAAAAAGTTAAAGCTGTATAATTTAGAGGCAGAATTATAAGAAATCATGACTCAATTATGCAATGAGACCAGATTTATCAATGTATGGGTTTCCTCTTGTCATGCTACAGAAGACCTGACAATTTATAGAAATACTAGTTCAGCTCTCTACCATTTGATGTAAGCCTAACTCTACAAACAAAAAATGACCAAAAACATGTTTACTGTTTACTGTTTCATTGCTTCAAACAAAATGTCAAAGGCATAACCATAGCAAGAACATAATGAGTAGAGCAAAACTGTTTTGATAATAACCAACAAGATTGTTGAGAACGTCTTTTTTTCCCAAACACTTTTCAATAGGACGGAACTTAGAAGCAACTTAAGAGGTAGATTAAGAAAATGTTCTGTTTTCATTTTCTATTTTCACTTTTGATTACAAAAGTGTCACTTCAGCTTTTCCTTTTATTCTATAACTTTTTTAAATTATGAAAGAAGGTGCAAAACAAAGTGGCTTCCATATTAAATGGTGATGACAGAAAATAAACACAAACATTTAACTACCACTCATACAATACAATAACTTATACTACGCAAAAACTATTATATAGACAATACAATACAGTTAACTTACCACTCATACAATTAACTACTTATGCTTCGTTTCTGTTTCACTAGGCTGTAGTCAAATAGGATCCCATGTAAATGAAATTTTTTACCTTTTTGATTATTAAAAAGACCTTTCTGGAAGCAACCTCTTTAGAGACTAACAACCCTAAGAGCATTAAGGCTTCATTATCTTATATGCAAGCCATCTTTTACAACCATCTTGCTATTGTGGTTTATATACATCTAAATTATACTACTTTGAAAAATTCATATATAAGGATTTACCTTTCCTAGCTGAATTTTCATAATTGTCAATACTGATTTCTTGTATTGCAGGAGGCGTCCATTGAGGAGCCTGAGAAAGGTCAGATGGACTGCTAAGGAGAATACCAGTACCATCTGAAGCAGAATAGTGAAGATCATATAGGTGGTTGCCTCTGACCCAGCTCCCACTCTCTTTATCATTTGATGATGTAGAAGACCCATAGAGTTGAATGCTGTCATTCACAGTATACTGCATCCCTTCAGACTGGAATCTGAAATCCCACCTTGTTGGAGGTGGTGAAAAACTTGAATTTGTTCGCCAGAAGGGCTCATTTGGACCCATGGACCAGTCCCTACTGCCTGCATTTGATCCATGTGGCCTTGAAGCCACACAACAAAGAGACCCCGTTTTAGCTATTTTCTCAGAATATCACAATAAACCCAATTCTGAACGCCTCCAATCCAATCTATTTCAGTCACTGCTCAACTTCGTAATCGATAACAGAAGAGGGACACTTCCAAAAATAAGTTCCAACTCCTCGAGCCAAATAATTCACCACTCAGTACCTTCCACCTTCAACCTACATGTCTAATAGAAACTAAATTCCACCTCCAGCAAGAGCATCACCCTGAAAACTCTACAATCAGAAAAAGAAAAGAACCGCATTAACCATTTAGATAAAATATAGAGAAAGTTATTATTTCAACCACCAAAAAGAAAGAGGTAAAATACAGTAAACAAGTAAAGCTAGTCTCCGAAGTCACATTAAGCCATAAACATCAAATTAGTTGGAAAAATGCAATAAATTCAAAAGATGACATCTAATCACAGAAACACTATACTAAAAAAAACACTAAAGCAAAAACCAAGCACAGCGATAAACATCATATAGTGTATCAGTAACCAAATAAATTCAAAAACTGACATCAATCAAAGAAACATAATATTAAAAATATTATAAACGCGGTTACTAAAGTTAAACCAAACATTCACACAAAGAATACCAACTAACACCTACACATAAACCACATCTAAAAATTTTCAAATGCTACTTTACCAAATATAGAGTTAATGCAAACAAAAAATATATAGTGAACTTCGTTTTAAAACAGAAACAAAAACTAGTAGAAACTAGAACACAATAGAGCATGTGAAAAAGCAAGAAAAAATACGGGACAAACCGAACCTCTTACCGCACACGTGACTGGACAGTAACGGCACGTGCGAGTCCTAAGTGAGAGAAATTGCGTTTTAAGTTTTCAATTTTTGGAGGAATTGCATTGTTGTATAGTTTGATTGTAAAGCGAAACGAAGAGAGCGGAATTGTAGAAACCCTAACTAACCGAACAGAGGAAGAAGAAGAATATGAAAGCAAGCTGGTTGAACAGCTGGCACCGCATCTTCTCTTTGTGTTTGTTTGTAATGAACTGTTTGAACTTTAAACGCGCCGTTTCCTCTTTCTGCACTCTCTTTTCTAATCATTATTAATTTGTCCATGATCATATGTATTGATGGATTTTTTTTTTATAATTACAAAGTTTTGTTGTTTTAGTGCAATGTCACTAGTTTTAAATGTTTCTCAGCATGTCACTCAATAATTCTAAAAATGAAACAAAAATTCAATTATGTAAATTCAAGGACATGTTCACTTTGAAAAGGAATATATTTATATTTAATTTTATGTAGAAATTATTTTTATGAAATATGAAAATCATAAATTAATTATTTTTTCCAAATTTATGAAAAATTAAAAATAAAGTCATCTTTTTATAATTAAAAAACTTGTCAAAGCTCTTATTTGTTTAAGTGAAACATGACATATAATTTTTAAATCAAAAGTTAGGTGTTGCTGATATAATATAATATATATAGAGACCTCTTGACTTTTGGTTAAAGCTTTAACTTTACCAAAGGAATCTTATGCTTTTTACTGTCATGTTTTCACCTACAATGAGTTTCAATTATTATTAAATTTATTTTTTGTAATGAGAGGGTAATTTCTTATTCATTGATAATGGTAAATTTTAAATAAAAGGATAAATTATTTTTTAAATATTCCCATTCTCTTATTTGGATGAATATTAATATACTTTGTATTATGAAATTTATAAATGTGTGAAAAAATTAGTTAAAGGAAGTAAGCAAAAGCAACCAACATTTGGCTTTTTTGTCGTTTTCTATTATAATTAGTCATAAACATTAAGCAATTGTTCTTATAATTAGCATCTTATAATTAGCACCCAACGAAATAGAAATTTCACCTACCACACCATAAGGTGGGTCCAATGTGTGATCAAACCACAGCAAAACCCCATTAGCTGGTTAATCATAGAAGCATACATTAAATACAAATTATAGATGTATAGGTTGATGAGTGTGCAATTATTTGGTGATGTTTATTTGATACAAGTTGGTTAACCATGAGTGCAAAATGATCGTGCCAGTGATTATTTGATGATAATGTTTATAGCAGTTGGTACTTGTACACATGAAGACAAGCAGAGACACGGATCATAACAAAGGGAAAGGTAACAAGGTAAACCAATTATCTGAGACTCCAACACACCATTCAGATATATAAAAACAAATGAGTGCAACACCAAACTAACCAAGTTCTTGTTCAGTCATGTTCACATCAAATGAGCACATTATACAAGAAAGTCCTTTTTCTTTCCTTTTCTTTCTTTTAGATGCCAATCCTCTCTTTTCCTTTTTAACTGTTCATCGTTGCTTCAAATTTTGTTTATATTTAACAGTTTGGAAGTTCAAGACCATATAAATTCTCCCTTGATCAATTGTACCATACAGAAGTAGAATGGAGAGTAGATGAATTAGAATTTGCATCTGAGTTCATTAATACAATAGTAGTATAGTTTTATCTACTAATTATTTGGTGGATAATTTATTGTTTTTCACCTTTTCATTTAACTTCTCATTTACTTTATTCTCAAAAAATAAAATGTATCATAATAGCATTAAGTTTAATTAAAGAAAAATATGCTAAAGTAAAATTTCAAAGAAAAAAGAAAAAAAAAATGTAAGTACTCTAAAATAAATCAACTAAAAAACTGTGATAGTGTCTCACAAAAAAAAAATGGTGGCACTTGGATCACAGATAGATGAAGACTTTTTGGTAGCACACAAAAATGATTAGTGATAAAAATTTTAAGATTAAAAACTCTTAACAGAAACTTATTTTCATCGAAAGAAAAAAAAAAGCTTTTGGATACTCAATTTCACAAAGACTGCTCTTTGATACAGAGAGAAACAATTGATATTTTATTGCAAAAATAGAAGAAAAGTTTAAAATTGACACTTTTGTTGCAGATAGAGAAGACGTCGTTATAGTACGTGATTTTCTGTTTAAACACATTATGTAAGCTAATGCTTTTATTGGTTTGTGAAACTAATCCTTAAACGTCATATATATTAATACACTAATTCAGAAACAGGATAATGAGTATAAAAGTAAAAGACAACCTTTAGGAACAGTTGTTTAATTTAAGTTATAAACAAATTCGAATATCAGAATTACCTGTTTCAATGTAAGCTTCGAGAATATAAAGGACACTTTACATGATGATCAAAGCATGCATAGCCTCCAACTCAACCATTTTTGCAATACAGATGATCAATGCAGGTTGAACTTCACACTGATTTGGTAAGGACACACATGTCTGTAGATAGATTCTACACAGCAAAGCTTCACAGTTAGTAGGCTAAGAGGATCAAAGACACACTGCGATTGATTCTACTTGTAAGCTACTCCATATGCATGGGGATTTATGAATGTAGCACTAGACAAGAATGTCATGTTAAGCTCAACATCTGAAAATCCAGCCCTGGATATATTGTTTCCGGTGTTCCTAGAAAGGTGACACCCATCTGCAAGTGTCTGTTGCAGAGGATCAAGAACTCTCTGTATAAATTTGAGAAAAGTTCCATCTGCATATGTCCATGGGAACATAAAAATTAACCAAAATTAAGCTATATACTAAGTTTATTAGTCCATTTAAAAGTTATGTTTACACCTTTCGCAGCCACATGTTCCACAAACACATAAAGACCACCAGGTCGCAGCACCCTCACTACTTCTGCATGCAAAAGTGCCAATGATTTAGATGACAAACTTGAATTTTAAAAGTTCTTTACAAAAATTAATCTTATGTTTAAGTCTTACATCGACTAAAGATAAGACTACTTTATAATTAATGGGTGCAAATTTCACCTTACAAGTCAGTTTTATAAGATTGAGTTAGACTTAAAGTTCACTTCTTAACAAGGTATCAAAGTCATGGATTAGAGTCTATTCTAACAAAATTTGTTTTTTGTTAAGTTTATTATTTCACCCGCTATCAGGCCATTATCGAACCATCCAGTCATATCTAGTCGCACACTCGAAATGTGTGTGTATCGGTGAGGGGAGTGTTTTGAAAGTCCAACATCGACTAGAGATAAGACTAATTTACAGTATATATGAGGATGCAAATCTCACCTTACAAGCTGATTTTGTAAGGTTAAGCCACTTCTTAACAAATTATTACAATTAAAACTAAAATGAACTAGAAATTTTCCCTCAGGTATATGGTGACCCATCATTAAGAGATTGTGGTTTCATATGGTTATATGACATTAGTCTTACACATATAAGGTATTTGACCCCAATTTTATCCCAAAACCTTAAGGCAATGGCGTTATGGGTCTTTATTCTTATATAGTGTTTAATTTTGTCTATTCTATCCAATGTGAGACTTTTGACTCACACTTAGACTATTTCCAACAGGTATGTACATATGGAATCATAAAAACAGTAGCACATTTGGAATCTCTCTGTATGCCCTGTAAAGACTAGTTAAAAAACTGAAAGCAACATGATAGACAGGTTTAATGTGAAAATTCTAGATCTTGTTGAGTTGACAAGATGAATTTCCCATCGTACAGTATAATTTTGTAATCTACGTATTATGACTGTTTTATCATGTAACTAAAGTTTTCATGATATTTATAACTGTTATTTGCAACATATACAACCATCCATGGTTCTTTACCTAATAGCTTAAGCTCTGGCATATGGTATTACTCTACAACCAAGTGATCTAGAGTTTTGATCCTCATCGTCCACATTCTTATGATAAAAAAAGGTTGAATTACAGAATAGGATGGGTGGACCTGCAAATTTACCATGCTTCATGCCTAAAGAGTTCTTAAAGATGTTAATTAAAACCATCATGTACTATCACCATCACGTAAAACGCACTCCCTTTTTTTTTTCATTCTTCTCTCTCATGCATGGAACAAAACAAACTTTCCTTCCTCTTTCCAAGTTCTCCTCTAACTTCTGCTCTTTTTCCTCCAAATCTCATCTTTTCAAAATCTGATCACACCTTACAGTAGCTGAGGAGCTGAGGGTCATTTTCAATCGATTAGTTTTTCAATTAAAGTATTTGTTTGTTCTAAAGGTTTTTTTTTCTTTTCTTTTGGAATTGTCATCAATCTTGATGGTAGTTAGTTGACAAAAGTGATCTAAATTTGGTTAAGCTTATATTGAATTTTTATTATGTTTGGATACTTTGTTCTATGTCTCTAGATTTTGAGTGATTCTCTTGCTAAAATTGAAAATTACTTGAGAGCAAAGAATTACAAGAGAAGTTATTTATGTTTTTTATAGCACGTTAGGGTAGATTATTTGGAGGTAGTGACTTGGTCACAATATATTGATTTCTATGCAAGGATTACGATGGGATTAGTTAAGAAAAGTGATCTTCTAAATTTAGTTAAGCTTATATTGAAATTTTTGTAATGTTTGAATACTGTGCTCTAGGTCTCTAGATTTTGAGTGATTCTTTTGCTTGAACTAAAAATTAATTGAGAGCAAGGAATTACAAGTACCAGAAGTTATTTATGTTTTTTATAGCACCTTAGGATAGATGATTTTAGGGTGGTGACTTGGTCAAAATATATTGATTTCTATGCAAGGATTGTAGTTTGTTTGAACACAATTTTAATGTTGAAATTGAATGAGAATGTTATTTGAGTTTTTGGTTAATAGAGGATTGTTTTAGAATATTTTGAATTCAACAACTATTGAGATATTTTCTTTTTAGTACAATAAAAAAGATTACAGTCTTGGTAAAAAACTTTAATTTTGTTAACTTTGTTTGAACTTAGTTAGTGATAGACAATTAACCTTGAAAGAACTATTACGAATTTTAAATTTACAAGCCAAACAACAACAAACGTTCCTTCAAGGTTAGTTGCATAATTTTCTATTTAATAAACACAAGTGACAATTAGTAAGGATCAGACATCTATTCAATTACCTTAAATATTAACAGAGTTCAAACAAAATTAAAGTTTTTGTACTATGATTGTAATTTTTTTCATATTATACTAAAAAAGAAATATGTCAATATTTGTTGTATTGAACCAATTATTTACCCTATTAATTATAATAAAATGAACATAATATTTCATCATACGGATTAATATACATTTAACTAGAAAGTGATGGACATTCATTTTGTAGTTATCTATATAGCATTAGAAGTACTATAATATACCTACGTAGTGAACAATGTCAATATCTTTATCAGTCAGCATAATTGTAGGTTTCTGGGATTGATTATAGACTACAGGATGATGAATGAGTATCTTCAAATGTGAAGGAATGTAGAAATTACGATTCTAATCACCTTTTACATTCAGAAACTGCATGATTTGTAATTCCAACTTTCTAACAAAGCATTCAATTATCAAAGAGTAAAGTGTTTCAATATGGAAACAAACTACACTGCAGTACCAAATCCCAAGGGAAGAAAAAAATATATGAACGAAAAGCACTAAAGACTCTAAAAGTTTCATTACCTTTCAGTGTCATATCAACATCTTTTACAGAACACAATACCAGTGTTCCAACAACTGCATCAACAGAAGCATCACTCAAAGGTATGGCCTCCCCCACCTAAACATAACAAACTTTAAAACTTGAAGATCAATTAACACAAGCAGAAACAGACACTAGATTGAATAAAACAACAAACTAGTGAAAGGTGATGCTTCTAAGAATAACTTCAAATTGGCACAGTGCATATTCTACTGATTATTACATTAGGTTTATGATGCACAGATACAATAGTCATATCTAATAATAACCATACGGCCAGTTTTAAAATATGAGATTCAATACATGCAGAATATATTAAAATATGTAAATCTAATTACAATTCTGTAAATGTAAATTAAGCGCCTACTTTTCAAAGTACTGAAACCAAATAAAAATTACTATCATACATTACTGCCCAAATACCTACAAACAGAAATAGTATCATTCTCAAGCCCTTCTTCAGCACAATCCATAAAGGTATAAATTCCATTTCTAGTTGATCTAGAGATAAGGCTTCTACGTTTCTATTTGTACATGCTCATATGTCTCATAAAATTGTATTAGATTTTCAAAACTTTTTTAAAGGCTTAGATACTTCTTAGATATGTATACTGATATGTATCTGTGATCAGATACACAAAGCAAATGCAAGTATCTACTAGGATTTTGAAATTACAATATTCTGACACAGAATAATGATATTACATCATCATCAACATTTAGCTTAAACCAAATAGACCCTATTCACCACAAGCAATGAAAACATCTCTAAGAACGTTCCTCTGCACTGGATTCTACAAATTAAAGGTTTTGACTAGTATAAGCATGGCATGGTTTCTATTCCCATTTAAAAGGGAGGCTTCAAACTAGTGAGAATATCATACATACAGCTTGTATAAACTCAAAATTTGAAGGAGGCAGTCCAGCTGAGGAAGCAGAGGATCGAGCATACTTTTCCATCTTTGGGTTTGGATCAATGCCAACGACTTCTACATCAGAACCACTTGCGTAATAACTGAGGTTGGGACCAGTTCCAATGCCAATCTCCAAGATTCTTAGACCCTTCCCCTTCAAGTTACTGAAGATTTCAGACTTGTATGTTGCAACCTTACAACCAATCGCCTCAAACTTAAACTCAATGCAATAGCAATAACAATAACAACAACAACAAAAATCATAGCACCCCCAAAACAAAACTATATGAATAAAACTCCAAACAAATCCTATAAAAATGAAGAATGAACAAAACACCTCAGCTTCATAAGACTCGGTGGCTGAATTCATAACCCCAGCATAGAACTCCTCGTACCAATCAGGTCTTGGTGGGTGAAACTTTTTAAGTACAGCCTACAAACACAAAAAACAAAGGAAAATTAAAAAAGAAGAAAAGTTTTTTTTTTTCAAATTACGTCAAGAAAAGCGTAGTCTTTGCTGGAATTTGAACACAAGTTGTAATCTTTTTCTCTTTTCTGTTATCTGGGTAGGTGGCAAAAGACCACATACCGTGTAATCAGAAAATGGGCCGGTGGCTACGGAAGGTTGAATTGGAAACAAGGTAGTTCCCAATGTTGCAGCTTCAATGAGGTGTCTTCTTCCACAAAAGCATGGTTTGTTGGTGGGTTCCGGCGAGTCATGGGAGAGAAACTCGGTGTTGAGTTTGCTTGGTGCGCCCGAGTTGACCCGTTTCTGAAGCTTAGGCTTATTGGTGGTTTCATTGATGGAGCAAATGGAAGCTTTGAGTGAGAGGGAAAGCAAGGATATTGCAGCACAATGAGCACTCATTTTTCGTACTTCAATACTAAAAACACTGAAATTTAATTCATATATAATATAATAAATTAGAAAAGTTAATTCATATATTTATTTTTACCGAAGAGGAAAGTATTTTAATTGTCAGAATTTGTATTTATTAATTAAATATTAAACGAAAATTTGTTTTAGATAATAATAAAAAACATATTCAAATAAAAAATAATTGTATATTTATATACATTTTAAAATTTGTATTTAAATTCTTTTTTTAGTTTCTATAGACATTTTTGGTATTTGTAGAGTAAATTAAAAAGAGTAAAATAACCGCCACACGTATATTAAAAAATTAAATTTTTTAATATTCATTTTGTAAACTAAAAAGTTTAATACAAGACTGAAAGGTTGTTTATAATTATAAAAATCAAATAAATATAATATATATTTACAATCTAAAAGATACTCACCATCATAAGTTCATATTACAATTATTGTCTTAAATTGATATATTTAACTACTAAATCTAAATTTCATGTTTATATATATTATTATTAAATAATATTCATGTTAACATAATTTTATAATTTATATCTCATAAAAGATATCATGATTATTCTTAAATTTATATAGATAAATATATTAAATACTGTTAGTTTAAATAATATTTTTATAAAAAGACTTATAAAAAATACTTTTTTAATGATAAATATTCAAATCTAAATAAATACAAAATTCAATTTAGTATTGACTTGGGTATGTAGGTGTAAACTGTAATTAATTTAAACGATCAATAATTATATGATTTGTTTTTAATTTTTTTTATTAATTGACTAATTAATTTTATTAATTTTTTAATTATGAATGATTTTTTCTTATTTTATATATTTTGAAATCTTTTAAATTTATACATTTGGAATTAAAAATTATACAAAATTATTTATAACATATTATAAAGGGACATCTATCTCACTTGATAACAAAATAATATAATCCAAACTGTGTAAAAGAGAAATCATTTTTAAAATCTGTTAACCCGTCACAGAACGGGACGGTTAAAATTTTTGGCTCGTATTTTGTAAATGAACTTATCCGTTCTGATCTAGGTAAAAAACGGATCAAATCGAAACGGACGGGCGAGAATTAAACTACAATGCCTTTGACACCTTATTTGCATGTTAAATATGGTGAATACATTAACCACCTTTGATTAACATTGATCCATGGTGAATTAATAACCTAAAGAGAAAGACATCACAAAAAGGGAAACATCTTGAGAAAAGTTTTTTACTTACAAATTGTGTAACAGTAGCAACACCACATGCATAAAGACAATGTAAAACCTCAGATTTAGTTTATGAAATATTCTTTTATGAAAATTTGCAAATTAAAAGTAAATTATTTCAAAACCTTATAGATGTTAATTTTGTTAATAAATTTTTCTTATTTATACGCTTTTCAAAATAAAGGTTTCTTAAAATATATTTTTTTTCTATATAATCCATTTTTTCAAATTGTTTTTTTTTAATTATTATATTCTATATAATTATTTTTTAAATAATGTTATAATAAAAATAATTTTCAAACCATTTTTTAAAATAATTACTTTTTAAAAATTTAAATTTTATAAATTACATTTTCTTGAAACCAAATTCTAAACTTTTTTTATATAAAAATTACACTCGATCAAAGTTTAAAATTCAATTTTTCAAAAATCAAATTCTAAATTATTAAATTATTAAATTAACTTATATTATTTAAGCAATTATTTAGTACAATATATTAATGGAGATAAAAAAAAATATTTGAATTCAAATGGGGTTTTAATAACATGATTTTATTCTCATACATAAAATGTTATAATCATGTAAAAATAGGTTCTTTTTGATATTTTTTCAAATTAGGTTTAATATGGAGAAAACATATCCTCAAAATCTATCTTTCACCTACTCTACCGACACATTCATATATTTTCTTTTGGTTAAAATACTATGTTGGTTCTCGTTTTTGTCGCAAAATTTTAATTTGGTCATCGTATTTTTATCTCAATTAGGTCCTCATTTTTGTAAATTAGTATCAATTAGGTTATAGAGAACTAACACAGTTAAGTAGATGCCACGTATCAATTCCTCGATTTTTTGAATTTTTTTGAATTTTTTGAATTTTTTTTTAAATATTTATGTCACGTATCACGTCTGTAGTGTGCCACGTGTCAATCTAATATGGTGACATGTGTCAATCTAATATGGTGACATGTGTCAAATTATTGTAATTTGATCCTCATATTTGTTAATTTGATTTGATTTGAGTCCCAATTTTTTTTTAAATTTTCAATTTCAGACACTCCAAATTTAGACCAAATTTTACTTTTATATATTGTTATGATTATTTTTATTAAAATTGATATTTTTATTAAATATTTTAATAATATTAATTGTATTTAATATTAAAATTTTAAATAAATTTATTTTAATTTGTTATAAAATTATTTTAAAATTTTACATTTGAACTTATAAAATTGTTATTTTTAAGTCAACTCTAAAATATTGTTGATATTGAATATTATACAAATATTTCAAATATAAATTTATGAATCTATATATTTATAATTTTAAAATAAAATTTAAATAAAATTTAATGTAAAATATAAATTAAATATTGTTAAAAATATGTAATAGAAATATCACTTGTAATAAAAGTATCATCATTACATTTATAAAAAAAATTAAATTTGTTCTAAATTTGGAGCACATGAAATTAAAAATTTTTAAAAAAATTTGGGACTGCAATTAAATCAAATTAACAAATATTAGCGTAACACAGGTGCGATGTGTGTATGCATTTTTTAAATATGCATGATATTATATTAGTAGGTGATAATATTATGATATTATTAAGTTAATATATATATATATATATTAAAATTACATTTATTAAAAATAAAGTGAAATATATCAGAACAGATAAAAGAATAACCATTGATAAATAAAGAAAAAGAGAAGAAGCAGAAACATCTGATTTTATAAAAAATTTGTAAAAATAACAGTCAATTTTTAAAAATTTAATAAATTATTATATTTAAAGGGTAAAATCGGTATTTTAAAAAGTGGACACAAAAAAGAGAATTCCTTTATATATTTTTATAAATCAGGACCAAATTGAGATTCATACAATAATTTGACATATGTCACCATATTAGATTGACACGTGGCGCACTAACAAACCTAACACATGGCATAAATATTTTTTTTAAAAAAAATTAAAAATTCAAAAAATTCAAAAAAATGAAGAGCTGACACGTCGTGACACCTACTTAACGGTGTTAGTTCTCTACTAACGGAAATGACCTAATTGATACTAATTTACAAAAATGAGGACCTAATTGAGACTAATAAAAATATGAGGACCAAATTGAGATTTTGCTACAAAAACGAGAACCAATCGAGTATTTTAACCTTTTCTTTTTATGTTTGACATAATGGTTGATATGTATTTTCAAAAATAGCAATAACGAAAAAAAAAGGAAGAAGCTCTACTTCCAAAACCGAAATAAAGAAACCAAATGTAGTAAGAAACTCAAAAAGCTATTAGGTTATCATCATTGAATGCTCTTTCCTCATCCACGAAGGCATTCTTCTCATCATCGACTCCTGTAGCATGATTTGAGGGTAAGATTCTAGAGACACCCTACCCAATGTATCATATCTTACTACAACCAACAAAAAAGAGATAAAATGAATGCAAAATATGAGAAAGGGAAGTTCACCCTTGCTACAAATAACCTCCAACAGCAGTGGGAGAAGCAAGGAGGATGGTTCGGAAGGAAGGAAGGAAGAGAAAGGAGGGAAAAGGGAGAAGGAGAACAAAAAAAAAAAAAAACTCTTTTAAAAATGGTGTACGATAATTGCATATTCATAAGATGAATCTAAGTATAAGTAAGAAAGGGATTCACGGTAAAGAAGATACCATGTTTTTCCACCTCTTAGCCTTTGTCGTAAACTAAACCTAGCAAAATATTGTTGGGTAAACGAACCCATGCAATGCATTTATAAAATGCAGGTGCAGCTCACTCATGATACCTAATCATAAACCAAGGTCTCTTGACTACTTTTAACTACTACCTACACATGTCAGTCGCAACAACACAGTGTCAGCGTGTGAAGATGGACCATTAAAAACAACGCAATGAGAAATTGAAGCATGAGTGCATCAGTATGAATCAGAGATCATGGAGAACATGGGGGTGTAAGTAGGTGTTATAGAAATGACACTGTTGTCTTTTGGTAATCCTTCTGACACGAAACCAACATAATTAGCAGTTTACTGTTGATTTCAACATAACTTTACTGGCCTGTTTATTAGTTACTAATATATGTCTTGGATATTACATGTTGATAGTTAACAAACTAATTATTGTCAAGTTTCACATCCAATCTTATTGCAGATGTTGTAAGATGTCAAATGTTACAAATGGCACAATCGTGCCTTCGCAAATGAATGTAGAGATCAAGATCTCTCAGTGCAATTCTAGCACGGCATATAATATAATCCCATACTTGCGAAGAGTTATATCTAATTCATAATTACGACTTCTTCAAAACCTCAACTTCTAGTTTTTTAGCACAAGCAACTCTAATCACTGTGTCAAAATGGAAAATTATAGGTCAAACCTATGCTACTAACGGCGGCTTTGGTCCTGAGGAGTATCAGCACCACCATCTTCAGTGGCACTCTCTTCTTCAGCTGATGCATTACTGTGGCCGCCCTCACCTGTCAAAACAGAGATACCTTAAAGCATTTTCAAGTTTTAACACAGATTTGAACTTTTGGAACAAAAAGAAAGTACCTTCACTATCATCTGCTGGAGCATAAGCTGAGCGTCTTGAACGAGCGTGCTGTTGTGTTGGCTGATTACCAGTACAGGTACGACCCCAACAAGATAAGAAAACAGTAAAAACAATGTCAATAAAATTCATTAAAATTTCAACTATAAAAATAGGAACACATTTACTGCAATGCATACGTAGTCATGTAGAGGATCAATGATTATTTTATAAACATGTAAGAATAATGAATCCTGATCCCTGTTCAGCCCAAAATTTTCGACAAAAACCTTCACGGCAAATACAAGGAACTAGAATGACTATTACACTATCTCCCATCGAAGTTAATTGCACAAGCACTTAGCACATTTGCAGCATTGTAAAGATGTACTCCGAACAGCAAAACTGATTCTTCAACATAATGGTTCTGCAATTTAATCTGAATCTATTTGGAGGTTTGAATAATCATTGGAAAAGAACTTAAAAATGACATAAAGAGAGGCGTTAAACAAAGATGAAATTACCTTAGTTATGTAAAGCACCCTCAATATAGAAAACTAAAGTCACTAACTGTTCATATAAACGGAGAACAGAAAACATTCACAACGCATTTTACCTGCAACTTTGGGCGGAGTGCTTCAAGTGGTCCTTTAGGCTTTTGTGCTCCTTGCTATTTGAAAAATCAAGAAGAAAAGACAGAGAGATATTAGGCATCAGACGTTTAAAAATGTACTGATGGTAAATTATAAGTGTTCATGTTATAATGATGATTAATTATGCTTAAGGTCCGAAAATACCTTCCCCAAAGCCCAATCAGCAGAATCAAAGTAAGCACGTTCATGGTCCTGCAAAATGAAGATTGGTCATGAAGAAAAATCAGTTTCAAAAGAACATTTCAAACAAACACACAGATGATCGGATGGCAGGAGGAACAAAAGCATTGGAGAAGCAAGATCTGATAAGAAATGGTTAGCAACCTTGGATATTAGTGGAGGCTTCTTTGGCAGCATCCCCCCATACTTTTTCTTAATAGCTTGTTCCTGCAAAAACAAATTTACAGCAAATGATACCCGAACACAGCAACACAAGCCCATATTATAAGATTTAAAAATTGGAATAAATTTAATAAGCTCTCTATCATTAATGCATTATAATATATGTTCAAATGCTCAAGTGATTTCAACATTCAATAATAACAAAACCCACTATAGGTCTAAAAAATTTCTCATACATATACTGATCATTTCGTCCACAAAAACAGAAAGAAAAGATCACGAGACAAGGATAAGATTGTGAGCATAGAAGAATACAACCTTACACTTCTATATCAATGAAACTTTACATGAATCGGAAAACACAGCATCATCATAAAACAAAGATATATTTTAGCCTTTCAGACATTGTTATCATGTTTGGCTGCCAGACCCAAATTAATTGGGTGTTCCAATTTTATTTATTTCAGTATCTCCACTCCGCACCAATTACCCAAAACTAACATCCCCAAACTAAAACCTTCTTCTATCAAATGCTAACTTTTTTCTTACAAATCCATTTCAGTGAATAACAATTACCTCCTCCTCGGACGAGGGCATGGGGTTGTCAGCGTTCTGATTATCCACAGATTTTTCACAGTCAACTTCGTTCTTAGAAGAATCATCACCAACCTCCTCCTTTTGCTTCACATCGCCAACCTCAGCCTCTGACATTGCTTCCTCTACACACCACACACAATTGCAATATTGTCACTAAAGCGAAACACCAACAATTTCCGATTATTATTCGCAGAAAATCATAAGAATCCCGATGATTCCAATACAAATAACATGGATCAATACCCCCAGTCCCAATTCAGCAACGAATCAAACAAAATTAGCATGGAAAGCGATTAGATTATTGCGAAGCGCTAAGGAAGGAACGAGATATCGTAACATATCGTACCGTATCGCGAGAAACTTTGGATCTGAAAATCGATGCAGAGAAGAGAAGAAAAGACGTTTAACTGCCAAACTGCAACTCTGAAACAAAACAATTAGCAATAGTTGCGCAATACAAACACAAGCATCTTTGGTTGCGTTCCCAACATTTCATATTATATATATTTTTTCATTTAATTGATGTAGTAATATTAATTCGGTTTTAATTATTAATCCAATTAAATATAAACAAGTTTTTAACGAACACTTGTTTGTTTTGTATATGTATATTCACACATTAGAAATGGACACTGTTGTAATAATTTATTCTGCGTTTTTTAAATTTTATAACATTTAATCAATTCATTAAATTTATAAAATTAATTTTATGATAAACTTATATGTTTTTTTTCTCAATTATTCCACCACTAAAGAGAAACAGTTTATTTTAAAAACATTATAATCATTTATATTTTTATATTTAATTTCGTTGATTGTGTATATGAATAATATAAATAAGATTTTCAAAATATTCTTTCTCAAAATAAAGTAAGATTTTCAAAAGTTTAAAATGTTAATATATTTCACTTAATGTTCTTTGACATCACTAATGACTCATAATTAAGAATAAAGTCAGTGAAAAAATATTAATACGTGAAATATCATAAATTGATTCTTATATTTTTTTAATAGCACATAAATTGGTTGTTATAAACAAAAATCAAATCATACTTTTAATTTACTTTTTAGTTTGCTTCTTAAAAAAATAATAAAAAAATATATTATTGCAAGAATATTAATACCGACTAAGATACATTTGTTATATTATGAAAACATAAGATAAGATAGTAATAAACCTACAATGAATTGATCCGTTCCTAATAGCCAAATCACCGAATACAGAAGTGTACTTGGAGTGATAATTGGGAACTGAACAATAGATGAAATTCGATATATGGATTATAATTTGTTTATGTAACCTATGTCACTTTTTCTAAAATTCAATATTTTTAATTTGCCCTATTTAACAAATCAGAATATCGCAGATATCTATACCATTAATATTTTCAAGACATTATGACATTTATATACCCTTAATAATAGATATAATTAACTAGATCGCTTTAATAAACACATATAATTATTTATCACATAATATATATATATATATATATATATATATATATAAATATATATTTAGGTTTAATTATTAATTTAATCCTCTAATTTTTTATTTTAGTTTATTTTATTTCTCTTATTATTTTTTAGTTTAATTTAGTTCTCCAATTTTTTAAAAAGAATCAATCTAGTCCTCTTATTATTTTTTATTCAATTTAGTACTCCTTTTTTTTAAAATGATTCAATTTTTTTTCTCTCCAATTTGAAACTAAATTAGTAATTAAGCTTAATTACAACTTATATATACATGTTAAAATAATTTTAAAAAATTTATACATCAAATCATTCCGCCTAAGTATAAAATAATTTGAGTATTTTGGGGAAGTGATTTAATGTATAAATTATAAAAAAATATTTTAACATATATATATATATATTCTTATAAATGTGTTAAACTTTATAAGCTCAAAATTGTCATTATATACCTTGTGCATACTAAAAAGATCTCATTCATTGATTACATCTACATATAAAACCAAAACAATTTTAATTGCATTAATCACAACTAAACTTGACAATGATCATTAATACTGACAGAACCAAATGACATGAACTCAACATGAAATATGTAGCATGAAAATTACATGAAAGTGACCCATACACATCTATTTTCAATTGGTTCTTACTTTCTCCCAATGAGATCAATATAATAACCTTAATATACAGAGTGTAATTTCTAAATAATATCCAAACTATGTCCAAAGACAATGCATCCATGCATAAAATCAAACATAGAACACAAAACACATAAAAGTGACTAACTCCTACTAAACCAAAGATTCCTAAAAATATAAAGCACCTTTATAAGCAACATGCTCTTGCAAGACCTTGGGTGAAAGTACCTTAGTGAGAGGATCTGCCATCATGGAGTTTGTCCCTTATTGTTCAATTGAAAATAGTCTACTTTGTACCCTATTGTTGTTAGAATACAATACAACTAATTTGTTGTCACAATATAACTTAAGTGGTCTTTCAATTCCTTCACAATGCGCTGCCCTGTGGCAATATTCCTCAGTCATATCCCTTGATTTAATGCCTCATAGCATCCTGCAAAATCCGAATCAAAATACCCAATGATCTCTAACTAATCTGACTTCTTGTATGTGAGCATATAATCTCTTGTTCTATGTAAATACCTCATAACTCTTTTGGTTGCTTTCCAAATGATACAACTTAAATATCTGCCTAATACCCCAACTATGTATATGATATCCTGATATGTACATACTTGGGCATACAACAAACTCCTTACAACTACATTTCCTGAATTTCCAAATTTCCTTTTGGGCACTGATCGAGACTAAACTGAAGATACACACAATCATCAATAACATTCATCTCGAAACCAAATGAGAGAATTACTTGATGAAATTTGTGGAATTTTTTCAAATTGTTTTAGCCCATAAATGGATTTTTTTCAAATTGCAAACATATTCTTTGAGTCCCCTAACACAAAGTTTTATGGTTGCACCATATAATTCGTCTCATCAATGTTGTCATTGAGAAATGTCGTTTTGACATCCATTTGATGAAGCTCCCAATCATAATGTGCAAAACAAATCATGTTTGTCCTAAAAGAGTCTTTCAATGAAACTGGAGAGAAAATTTCTTTAAAGTCAATTCCTTCCTTTTGAGTATAACCCTTTGCCACAAGACAAACCTAATACCTTTCCACATTACCTTTGAAATCCATCTTGGTCTTAAGTATCCACTTACAACCAATGGGTTTCACACCTTATGGTAATGGGACAAGTTCCTAAACCTTATTAGCTAGCATGGACTTATACTACTCATTCATTGCTTCAATCCATTTCTTAGAATTAGGATTTTCTATGGCTTGATGGAAGTTGACTAGGATATCTTCCATCATACCATTAATTTCCTTAGTTTCTTGGAGAAATACCACATAATCATCTTGAATAACACTTCTCCTTTCTCTCATGGATCTCTGCAAAGTTATTAAATCATGAAGCATAGGTTCTTGAGAATCTTGAGTTTGTTCTCATAGTTCTTAACTAGCTTCACCAAAAAGTAACGATATGATTCATATATGGAATTGTCACAAATTCTTTCTCGGAGATGAAGTTTCACACCTTATTCTTCCCCCAAACTCAATATCATAAAAGAATGTGGCAGTTCTCATCTAAAAATATTATTTAATTTGGGATGATAGAATTTATAGCCCTTGGTCTGTTTACCTTTAACGCGTTCAACACAAACATCAAAGTTTATGAAGTCAATGGAATTCAAGATCTCATTTGACACAAGTCGTACCATGTGACTTTGTATTTAAGGATTCACTATTGGAAGCCTCGTATCAAGCATATATAGATTATCATTAGTCAAAAGTGAACTAGTTCCAACAACATTTGAATTTATAGGCAATCTAAATTCATTGTTTCCAATCGAACACAAATAACCTAATTTGTTTAAATAGGAAACTGAAACCTAATTTTGTCTAAATGACGACACAACAAAAGTGTCTTTCAAATCCAAATTAAAAAATCGGTGCACATTAATAATCTAAAATCTCATATAGCTTCCACCTCTACCGATTTGCCATCTCCAACATAAATTCACTTTCAGAATCAATTGGCTTTCGGTAGCTTATGAAACCCTTCATTGAAACACTGATGTTAGTAGTTGCACCAAAATCTAACCACTAAGTGTTTGTAGGTACTGAAGCTAAATTGACCAAAGAACAAACCAAAGAATGACTCATGCGATTTGAGCGATCTCCCTTCTGATATTCTTTTCTCTCTTCAAAGATACTAGAGTATGTAGGAAAAGTGGATTCTCAATCTTTAGTGTAAACACAAAATTACAGCCAAGAACAATTTTCAATTTCTCATTTGAGTCCTTTAAAAAATGTTCAGATTGGTAGATATAGAAGCAATTATAGCCGAATTAGAACAAGAGAAATATCATTAAGCTCATATCATAAAAAAAAATTCAAATAATGGTCTCACCCATCTCAAGACACCTAATGCACCATTAATATCAAGTATTTGGACAATAATATTAATTGTTAGGGGTATCTTGATAATAAAGCATGTCCAACAATAAATTCATCTTTGGATTGATTTATCATTGACAAAGTAAAACCTTACAATTATCACATGTTTACCATCACAGGTGTGTATGCAATCCGATCAAATATTAATCTTCCTTTGGATCGAAGAATACTCGCATGGATAAACACAAACACGAGCACTTAACATTATTTTCACAAACTATCTACTCAAGAGAGGTCACTTTGGAGACTTCTTAATTCAATTTGCTCATAAAAAAATATTAAACTACCAAAATTTGAATATTTATTTATTCCAAAACCATATATATATATATATATATATATATATATATATATATATTATAAAATAGTTGAATAGTCTTTTATTTTAGGCTTAATCTGTAATTTAGTCCTCTAATTTGTAAATTTGGTTTATTTTTGTCCTCTTATTATTCTTAGGTTCAATTTGGTCCTCCAATTTTTAAAAAGATTCAATTTAGTTATTTTCGTTAAGTTGACGTTAACATCATGTCTATACATGCCATATGTCATTTTTGTGGAATTTTCATTTTTTTATTTTTTTTATTTTTAAATTTATTTTTAATTTAAGAAAAAACATAAGCTACCACGTGTCAGATCTTGATCGACCACATGTCAATTAGTGAACTTTTAATTTTTTAATTTTTTTAAAAAACATAAACAGTTACATGTCAAGTCATGATCGTGTCATGTGTCAGCATAACAATGATAATTTTCAGTTTAATCTTTCTATTTAAAATTTTGATTCATTTTAGTGTCCATATTATTTAAAACGATCCAATTCTATTTAATTTGAGACCAAATTATAGTAATAAAGCTTAATTACAACTTATGTGTACATATTAAAATATTTTTTTAAAACTTGACTATTTATGTTTTTTTAAATTAAAAAAAAAGAAAAACAAATAGAAAAAAAAATTAAAAATTTCACAAAATGACACGTGACATATACGAACACAGTGCTAATGTGAACTCAACGAAAAAAATCAAATTAAACATTTTTAAAAGATTAGAGGACCAAATTGAACTAGAAAATAATTAGAGGACCAAAGTGAACCAAACCAACAAAAGAATTAAATCACTAATCAAACCTTTATTTTATCTTTTTTTTTATGTATATGATATATAGTAAATATACCTAAATTATTTAAAAATATGATAAACATAATAATAAAAAATTAATTTGTTACTGAAATTCTAAAGGAACATATAATTTTTTTTCTTAAAATTAAGACAGATAAAAAGAAAGGAGAGAGTGTCAACATATAACAAAATTAAACCTCCCAAAACATTGTTTCCCTCTTCTGTCTTGTACATTGAATATCATGTATATATATCATCCATTTTTTTTTCTTATGTATTAATTTTGTGGATCACTCTTGGTTATTCATATGGATAAAGTAGGGTTAAAAATTTGTAGATGACAATTAAGTAATAGCAGTTGAAAAATGCCATTACAATTTATAACCTTTTCATGTCACCATGCAATGCATGACACAAATTGATCATTTAAGCATTGTTTGGTTATAAATTTAGATTAGGCAAGTATTGGTTGATAGCAACATGGAGTATAATAATTTCATCAATAACATGATATTATTTAAACATCCAACATGTAGTACTATGAAACAAAACATGAAATGAACCGTTTAAGAGCTTTGTCTAATGAAGCTAGAGTTGTTGATATATATATATATATATATATAAACATTCCTAAGTATAGATCTTGATGGTTTTATATATGATAATTCTATCCAATAGCATGTTACTAAGTAAACACCCAATAAATGATTTAGGGCATTATTTAACGAGCTATTTGCCTATAAATTAGAGTTGGAAGAAACTAATATGAATGAGTCACAGTGTACTGAATCCACCAAATGTTTATTTTTTCCATATTTTATTTTCAATTGTTTTTAAAGATCCGTTGTTACTTTTGAAGATTTTGTTAGTTAATCCTTTTAAACTAGTTTTTTTTTTTAATTTTCAGTTCTTATCAACTTTGAGTAAATCTCAAGCCACTAATTATTTATATTTAATTTTATTATAATATAATAATAATAATAATAACAATGGTTTTATTATTTTTTATTATTATAAAAAAATTGTATTAATACCAACTAAAGTTATACTTCTCTGTACACATTTTCACTTTTTATCATGTAACATCATATTTTCACAAATCAAGAACCTCACTTATTTCTTATTTTGACTCTCTTTTTCTTTTGTCTCACTTTTTTCGTTATACCCAAAGATGGCAAATTAAATCTCACTAACCACATGTCATCAATCAACAATAACCAATCAAATGTCGTACTGTTGTAGTCGATGAGTGCTTTATGCTTGTAAATGGAGCAGTTCATCTTTAGCTTTTATTATTTGGAACAAGTACGAAGCAGGTGAATTAGTGGATAATTTCATTCCACTGCACGTATGCAACATTATTCACCATACTTTCGACACCTGGTACTTCCCAAACCTAATACAAATTTGACATGGCTGTTCTACTCCTATATAAATGCCTGTTTTAGATACCTGTGGTTTCAATAAGGAGCACCATAGTTTTGAGGCAAAGTGTGTGCTAAGAGAGAAAACTTTAAATTGGAAGAGAAATGAAGGGGAGTTCAATTGAAGTTGGAGAAGCCATAAAGGGTGCATCCCCAAGAAAAGGGGTGAGAAGAGGGTTATCTATAATGGACTTTGTTTTGAGAATTGTTGCAGCTGTTGCAACCCTAGGTGCTGCATTGGCCATGGCAACTACCAATGAGACCCTTCCATTTGCCACACAATTCATCAAATTCAGAGCTCAATTTGATGACCTTCCCTCACTTGTGTAAGTTTGTGTTTAGTTTCAACTAATTTAAATCAAGTTGAAGAAACTTGTATAACATATTAAGCAAATCTTTACATGTTTTACCTTTTTTAATTTAATAAATAAATTTTAAACCTAACTTAATTTCACAAAATCGATTTATGAGGTAGAATTTGTATCCAGTTATATACTATGAAACTGTTTTATTTTTATTCCATGTGGAATCTCCAACACAGAACGTGAAACTAAACATTAATGAATAGTTCAATAACAATTTGATAGCAGATGACATGTTATACTTGACAAACAACAAATTTTTCGATAATGGATGATACAATAAGTTAAACAAAATAACAATCTTAATATGATAAACTTTAACTCATAACTTTAATATTATATTAAAAAATAAACTTTAAATTTAATCTTATAAAATCAGTTTATCTTCTGTCACTAGGCCATAATATAAACTACTTTTAAATTAAAATCACTACTTTTTTATATGTTCATCTTCAGAAGTGATTTTTGTGTATCTGAAATGATGTGATTGAGTTGTTAGAAAAAGGGTGTCTAATAAATTGGATGTTTGTGAACATGCAAATCCAGGTTTTTTGTGATGGGCAACTCTGTTGTTTGTGGCTATCTTGTGCTTTCACTTGTTCCATCTATCTTCCACATAGTGAGGAGCACTGCAGTGAAAAGTAGAATTCTCCTTGTTGCTTTTGACACGGTAAACAAACAGATTCTCCCTATAATACCAAGGCAAATTTTTGGATGTGATAGCTGGAAGTTTTTCATAATTAATACATCATGTTTAGTTTGAATTCACTTTTTCTTTTCAAGGGAAATCTTTTCTTTATAATCATCCAAAGTTTATGATATTTTTTTAGTTTCATTAAATTTTAAGTTTCATAAATTTTAGTATTTTAATTAAATTTTTGTTAATATCTTTTATACTAAATACTTAAAATTTTATATTTTTTAAATAAATTTTTACTTTTATTTTTTTCGTTAACTAAGTGACATTATTTTATTTTATCATCGTATTTCTTCTCTCTACATGTTAAGAGATGTAAAAAAAAAATAACGAAAACAATATTACAATTATGTCATTCTGAAAAAATAATAAAAGTTTAATTAAAAAATATTAAAAAAATGAATACTTGAATAAAAATAATTTAAAATACTTAAATTTATGATAAAATTTAAAATTTAAAATACTTTTTTATTTTATATTTTGTTTCTAAAGTAGATTAAAAAAATAAGGCAAATTAAAATATAAAATAGTTTTAATATATTGTCAACCGTGTAAAGAGTTTTTACAATATTATTCAAACACGAATTCACATGTAACATATTTTTAATCTATAATAAAAATCCTGAAAAAATCATACTTATCTTGAATTTTAATTGATTAATGGTATAAAGTTTTTGTATTATACACATATCCTAATTTTGTTATTATGCATTACTCTAAGTTTTACACCATCAAGAAATCATTATGAGTATAGCTTTTAAAATGATTATGGTAAAAAGCCAATAAATAGTATTAAACATACTATAAATGGGTTTTATAGTATACAAGTTATAAGTTATATATTTTCTCGTGTGAAAGTTAAACTCAATAAAAACATATCCTATAATTAGAACCTTAAAACAAAGACACTTGATGCTGTATCAATATTATCTGATATATATATTTATTAAATGGTGGTTAATTGCCAAAAGTAATATTTTTGTATTTGCAATTGGTCTGCATCACGTTGCAAGAAAACGAGTTAATGTATAAACTAGTGTCATCGATCATTTTCCACTTAGTTAAAGTAAATAATGTCTGATAACTTAGCTACACGAACCTATGATGCTTCATTTTTAATGATGTTATAGCTCCTTGGTCCTTATCTTTAACATTGTTGATGATGTTTTGGTTAATGTTGTAAAAAGGTAATGCTGGGTCTGATCACAGCCGCAGCCTCTGCAGCAACATCGATAGTGTACATAGCACACAATGGAAACACAGGTGCCAATTGGTTTGCGATCTGCCAACAATACAACAACTTCTGTCAACGCATTTCGGGTTCTCTCATTGGCTCTTACATTGCTGTTGCTCTCTTCACAATACTAATCATCCTATCAGTTGTTGCAATTTCTCGAAACTGATTGTTTTATGCCCTTTTTTTCATATAACTTAGTTCGAAGGAAAGAAAGAAAATTCGTCTTCATGAACAATTTTCTAGTGTGCATTTGTGGTTTGATATCCAAGTGTGAAAATGTTGTTGAAGTTGTGGTTTCTGGGTGTAATATGTGTAACAGCAGAGTATGATTGACATTGCCTTTGTGTTAAATTTGAAATACTTGGAAGTTGCATATTTATTCTTAATGAAACATGTACATAAAATATATATATTAAAAAAGAAAAAAAAAAAAAGAGTAACAAGAGGTTTTATACCAGAAAAATCAGAATTTCGAATACTGATATATACCCTGCAGCTTCGTCCTTGTGCTATGTTAGTATGGCCACAAGTTCATCTATTGACTTCAATGTCTTCTCGTAGTATACGTACGATTCATACACCTTTGGCGTCCGAACATAGCGATCAAACTGAACAAAATTCAAACAGAAAACATTAACAGTGACATAGTTCTTCAAGTCATTGACAGTGACACAGTAACACAGTAACAAGAGTGTACCTCTTCAAAGTTGTCGATCAACTCATTAGCAGTTCTGACATAGTCTTTGCGACGATTCTGAGGACAGGTGGAGAAAGCAGTTCTCAAATCCTGGTCAAGGTAGGCCTGTTTGATGCGTATGTAGAACATGATATACCTCCAAGACAGAGTCTCCAGAGGCTCCCTCATGTCGTGGAGGCCTTCAGCGGTCTGCTTTATGCGGGCCACCGCGTCTTCCGGGGAAAGCCCGGGCCCGAAGAAGTGCTCCCAGAGGAAGGAGCGGGTGCCCCAGTTCTGGGCCAGGGCTTGTTGTTCGGTGCCGCCATGCACTGCTACCACGGCTGTTGAAGTGGCGAGGAATGTGGAGATGAGGTTCCTTCTGTTGGTGCCGGTGTGGGGGAGAGGGGTGGAAGTGGCGGTGGTTGTGGTGGTGGTGGTGGCGGCGGTGGAGGAGGACTTTTTGCGGTGGGTTTTGATGTGGGCGTGGAGGAGTGTGGTGGCGTGGGTGAAGCTGGACATTGTTTGTGTTTGGATAACGTGGTTTGGGGACGTAGGTGATGTTTGAGGGAGTGAGGTTTGAGTGGTGGGAAGGGAAATTTTGGAATCTGAGGTTTCGGGCAGGGGGTAGGCTAACCGTTCTGACCGTGCTGACCGCTGTAAAGTTTGATGATTTGATGTGCCATGCCCATGCGGAATATTTATCTTCTTGAGATGTGGAACAGGTACATGTTTCATTCTTTCTTTTATTTTATTTTATTTTAATTTCACTTATAAAGAAATGTTATCTTAATTCAAGTTTTGGACTTCTGAGTTTGTTGATTTTATTAAAACTATTATGAGACCCGTGTCTACGCACGGGTTCTTTTTATTTTTTTATAATTTAGATTAAGAAAACTAATATTTTTATTGTTATAGTGGAGTAAATTATTTATTTATATTGTTATATTTTATAATTATAATTATATATATATATATATGATATTTAAATAATAAAATAAAATTAATTAAGAGTATATAGAAGTTAATGTTAAAATTTTAAATAGAAGTACATCTAGTAAGATTAAAAGAGAAATAATATCGAAAAATATTGACTTATGAAATAAGAAAAAAAAGTTAAACTTAAATTATTTTAAATAAAAAGTAACATATAAATATGAATAAAGTGCTGTGAAATGTAATTTTATTAAAAATTTAACATGAATTCAAGTTTTTAAAAAATATATAAGATATTGTTATCAATGTAGACATTGTGAGTTAATTGTTCAATGTATAGAGTTAGTTGTTATATATTATATTAAAATAACTTGAATATGTATATATCGTTGTTAAAATAAAATGTAGATATATTGTGAACTTTGATTCTGTGCAAAAGTATTATCCACATATGAATAATCAACTTAAAGAAAAATGAAAAAATGCAAACATATTGTAAGATGATATGGTTCCTATTAAAAAAAGTTAGAGTAACCTCAAATTGATGCTAAAATTTTAAAATACATACAGGTGTTGTTATCAACACAGACATTGAATTTATAATAAAAGTTAAATATAATACACTAAATATAAAAGTATTATAGTAATTAATTTTGTTTTTAATATTGAATAAATAATAATAGATAAAAGATAAAATATAAAATGGTCTCGATATTTTAAATAAATTTTAACAATTACATAAAAATGTGTTTAGAAGGGTGTTCTCGACATTTTCAAAATTTTATTCATAATTAAATTTCAATCATAATAGTTCGGTTTTAAGTAATAACCAAACATAAAAAATACAACATGAAATTAATGTTAGAACGTAACAGTCAAATACAAAGTTTAAATTAAAAGTTTAACTCTCATATCAATTCAGATTGACGACTTATAAAAGTATTTAAACTAATAATAATAATAATAATAATAATGTTAATATCAACGTTAATGCTAATAATGATAATAATAATAATAATAATAATGTTAAGGTCAATGCTAATAATAATAGTACTAACATTACCACTAATAATAATAATAATAATGTTACTAATATTATTGTTAATATTAATACAAATAATAATATGATCATGTAGAAAATATGTACATAATCGAAATCCTATTTACTTATTTAATAATTTATTTTTGTTCAATATGTATATGTGTATAATGTATATAGAAAATAAAGATGTTAATTTGGTCCAATTCATAAGGTTTGGTCTTGATCAAGAAGGGTCGAAGCCAAAGAAATTTCATAGGGCAAAAATGCCCACATAAAAAAACCAACGGGACCAAAAGAGTAACAAAAGTCAAAATAGTTAGTTTGAGTTGATGTTGAGTTGAGTTGAGTCGACCCAAGCTAAAGATTAAGTAGAGACGATTCAGGCCAAAGGTTGAGCCATGTTGATTGGGTTGAAGAATTGAGCCAAGCTAGATCAAGCTGAAAGTCAAGTTGAGTTAGCTTGGTCGAAGGCCAAGACGAGTCAGTCTAGGCTGAAAGTCGAGACGAGCCTATTTAGATCGAAAGTCGAGTTGAGTCGATCTGATATGAGTCGAAGGTCGAGTTGAGCTAGTATGGGCAAAATGGACCAAAGGTCAACCCAAGTCAGCCCAATTTAAAGGTTGAGTAAAGTCAGTTCGATCAAAGGTTAAATCACCGAAGGTTGACCCAAGTTGGTCCAATCGAAGGTCGACCCATGGAAGCCAATAACATGAAGACTTATTTAAGAGTGGGTTAGGACTAGCCCGTGGACCATGGGTCAAATTCATACCTCTAATAAAAAAGGAGTGACTAGTTGTGAGATTTTAATTTCTTTAATATTTTTAGTGAATTTCAAATTATATTATTTTAGTTATTTGAAATACCTTCTTAAAATTCTTAAATTTTAATTTTCTCGTATAAACAACTAATATTCATTACAAAAAAAGGCTATTCCATGAAGGTTTATATTTCAATTTGTGAAAGTTTTTACACTCTGCAAATTAACTTGCAGGGATTTTAATAATGTGAAGTTTTTTTTTTAAAAAGGTTTTAACCTCTATTAATGACTGTTATTTTGTAGAGGTTTAAAACATTTTTTTTGCAACTACTTTATTGCATAGGTTTAAATCCTTTGTTTTTTCCAACTTTTTTTTGGAGTTTAATACCCTCTTTAATAATTTTATTTTAAAAATATTAATTAAAATAAAAAATTTATACTAAAATAATAGAAATAAAATAAAATAAATATTAAACTATATTAATCAAAACACTTATCATATATAATGAAATTTAAAATTTATACATATATTACAAAATGATATTGATATTGTAATATTGTCAAAAGGTAAGGTGCAAACTTAAGATGCATATAAAATTTCCTTATCTATTATTCATTAATTAAATTCACTTATCTTTCAATAGTTTTTTCTCGATTAAATAAATTTAACCATTGAACTACTTATATCCTATTATTGCAGTATAAAGTAATAAATATTCAATTATAGTAAAATACTTTTTATAGTTGATGAAAAATTATGAAAATAAATTTTAAAATTATGAAACACAATATTTATACGTAGAACTTAACATTTTAAAATTAAATTCAAATTGATATGAAAACTTAAAAAAATTTAAATTAAATTTATCTAAAATTAAATATCTTCAATTTGATAAATATATGAATATTTAAAATCTATACCAAATTAAAACAAAGAAATAATTTTGAAAATGGACAAAAGTTGAAAAAATATATATATAATTAAATATTTAATTTATGACATGACTTAAAATTGCATTCATTCAATGTGGATTCGATATTTGGATCTTAAAATTGTTATACTATTGGTTTAATTATGCCTTTGGTCCCCATTTTGGAGTCAAAATCTCAAAATGGTACCTAAATTTTTAAAAGTCTCAAAATGGTCCCTTTTTTGTTGAAACGTCTCACGTTTGTCCTTCCCGTTAAGTCAAGGTTGACGTCGTTAGAGGGAGTGCCACGTGTCAGTTCCTCAATTTTTTGAATTTTTTTATTAATTTTTTTTGAATTTTTTTTTATTTTTTATTTTTTATTTTTGAATTTTTTTAAAAAAATCAAAAAAATTGCCACGTGTCAAGCTGTCATTGTGCCACGTGGCAGTGACAGTGACACGTGTCAATATTACGCCACGTGTCATTTTGTTAGTCTCAATTTGGTCCCTTTATTTTAATTTGTCTCAATTTAGTCCCAATTTTTTGTAAAAAGGAGCAATTTTGTCCCCCTTCAAATTGAAACAAAATTTAATTTTATATAAATGTTATACCAATATTTTTATTAAATTTGATATTTTTATTCAAATTGATATTTTTATTATATATTTTTAACATAGCTAA